>ERZ791923.269-NODE-269-length-82934-cov-7.503457_pt1 | contig 82934 bp, 88 predicted proteins | sample MGYA00510133_ERZ791923 | MGnify/ENA primary metagenome ERZ791923 (study PRJEB30046, sample SAMN00792106) | human gut metagenome | study: EMG produced TPA metagenomics assembly of the A metagenome-wide association study of gut microbiota in type 2... | reverse complement strand
CCCCACATTCCTCTCCAATCAGCTCAATGCTTTTCTTTCCCAAATTATGGTCTACCTGACCACATTTTCTTCTTCCTGCCTTCCTTTTGATTGCTTCATACTTCATTTTGTAAGCAAATGCTTTTTCACTTGGACTGATCATTTCCCGTTGCAAATTTGAATCAACCATAGATACAACCGCTTCATCATCTTTTAATACGCGAATGATCACAGGTACCTTACGATAACCGATCTTTTCAGCTGCAAATTTTCTTCTGTGACCCGATATGATCTCATAAGTTCCATCCTGCCTCGGTCTGACTATCAGAGGATTTAATATTCCATACTTCTTAATGCTCTCCTGTAATTCAATCATCTGACTGTCCGCCTGAACCTTGAATGGATGGTTTACAAATCCCCGAAGTCTTTCCAGCTCAATCTCTACAACTCTTTCATCCTGATCCAGCAATTCCTTCTTTTCTTCCATAGGCAACTTCCTTTCCCTGAACGCAAAAAAGCCCGTCCAGAATAGATTGTTTTTATCTAATCTGAACGGACTCTTCCGACAGGCCTGATATCACAGGCAAGAATATAGTGTTTTATCTCACTGCTTTTCCTAATTTTACACCCCAAAACTCATCCTACACTGTAGTTAATCCCTCTAGGTGACAGACCGGAAAATATGAATCGGTGACAAGCATCCATCCCCGCTGACAAAGTCAGTATTTTCAACCTTGTTTCGCTGACAAATTTGTCACTGAAATTGCAATTCTGCACAAAAAAAGCGGCAATGAAACTATCTTCATTACCGCTAAAAATGAGCGTCTCCTATAGGAATCGAACCTACAATAGAGTCTTAGGAGTTAAACCAACCTTTTTTTTAGAGTTCCTCGTTTCCTCTAGGATACCCTTTTTTCCGTCTAGTACGGACTAAAAAATGTGCAGTTGTTCATTTGGTATCATTTTTTTCCGTTGCGTATCATGTTGTTTTTGCCAGTCCAATTAGCAAACCATTAGCAGCGAAAAGATATGACCAGCGAGCGACTGCCATTTTATTAGCAACAATTAAGTTTTTACCTATCCACATCTGGAACGTTGTTACGGATGTATTATAGCATAAAATAAAGTTCTTCACAATAATGAACCCAACTGAAGGAGGTCTATATGGACTATCAATTAGAAATCAAACAAATTGTGGATTATCCACGCTGTCGTATATATCGTGAGTTCTTACGAACACTCATGAAAGATAGGGACATCCGTACCAACGGAAGCTCCTATCTTTTTTATTATATGACACTCTGCTCCTACGCCAACTTCCGAACATCCTATGTCCGTCTGGAAGGAATCAGTTATCTTGTTGCTCCCGGCGAATGGATTTGCAAAACCTCAGAGCTGTCTGAATGGTTCCGTACCCGTTTCCATCATCAGGCAGTATCCATTTTAGATTTTTTGCAGGAGCAGCACTACATCACGTATTCTAAACTTGGCAGAGGCAACCTGATTAAATTCACAATCATCGGCTGGCAAAAAAGCAATACTGCCTTAGACTACAATTACCCATGTCTGAAAGATGTGGGGTTTTTCTTTTTCCCGGTTGCAACTGTCCATGAACTGATCAGCATCGGAAAGTGTTCGGAAATGGATATTGTACTGGATTTGTGGATCCATGCTATCTATAACGATGAGCAGGTACAGGGTTCTGAAATCGGACCGGTGGTATATTTCCGTAACTGTACCGGCAATCCGCTGATCAGTTATACAGAACTTGGGCTTCGCTGGGGTATTTCCAAAGCAACAGTAAGCAGAATCCTTACCAAACTTCAGAATAAGGAATATTTATCGCTGGTGTCCTTTACCGGAAAGCATGGCAGTGTAATCTATCTGTGCAACTACCTTTCCACCATGTTCAGCATCAGTGATGTCATGATTGATAAAGAGGAGGTTTCTATGACATTTCAGGTTCCCGTACATACCAATGACAACAATACTGCTCCTGACACATCCATAAAAGATGAGCAGATTTTCATTGAAAATAATTCTGAGAGCGTTTCAGAAAACCGTGATTGCGTTTCAGAATCGCACATTCACATGGCAGTCAGAAAAATTGCGAAAGTCCTTGCAACACAAGGGGTTTCGTGCTGTGAATGTCCCAAAACACAATATAAGTTATATAGCTTATCCGACTGCAAGGGTATGAAATCTAAGTATTCTTTAGAGATAGGCTGTCCGGATAGTGATACCTCATATCGCTTTGAACTTACATTGTCCCCCATTGCCCGAACAAACCATTCCGGCAATACACACTCTGAATACACAAAAAAGGCAGGTAAAGAAAATGAGTAAAAACAGAATCGAAAACACCCCATCCGTTGAAGAAAATCCACTGTTCCATAACACATGGAAGCTACTAAAGAACTATCGTGACGCAGTATGGAATCTGGAACTGGCTGTTCAGCAGGTCCGCAACACCTTTGAAATTGAATATGGCAACAGTATCGAGGAATTTCTTGACACCATCTATCTGGCCGGAGCCGACATCGGCGGTACCAAACTGGAAAACTATGCAAAAAGCATTGAGCGCAGCAACAAAATGCTGAACCTGTTAAATTCTGCAGTAGACATCCTGCGCAGCAAACACAAACATGGAGAACAGTATTACTGGATTCTCTACTACAGCTATCTTTCCCCTCAGCAGCTCCAGAACACGGATGAGATTATTGAAAAGCTTGAACCTCATATTGCGAACATTTCTAAAAGAACCTATTACCGCAAACGACCTGAAGCAGTTGCGGCACTCAGTTCTATTCTTTGGGGTTATACTTCAAAGGATTGCTTAGATTTATTAAATGTATTTTTTCCCCAATAAAATCATATATTATTGTACAAGACAAATATCTAAAATAATATCAATACTTTTGATAACATTATTTCATTTAGATCTTGTTCCTTGGAAATACAGGTCTTGGTCACACTAATTCTAAAGGGAGATGTACATAAATATTAGTAGGATAATACTCACTTTATTTTTTCAGACATATAGAGGCTGCCCAGAACGCAACCTCTATATACTTTTGGTGCTAATTATTGTCAGAAAGCATTTCTGTTATTACTTCTACGAATTCTTCTTCGGTTATACTTCCATTACTCAATCCGTATGCTACAATTCCGTCCTGAAATCCAACAATGTTACTATCCAAAAAGACATTTCCTTCTTCAAGCAACACTTCTCCGTTGTACTCACCTACTACTGCATATGCAGTTTCCGATTCCGGAATAAGAAATAAGTATGCCTCATCATTAACTGCTAATAAACGGTCTGTGTTTCCGTTTGAAATAACATTGCCAATGTTTGATAAATCACCCGCGTCCTTGCCTTCCGTAACCTCAGAAATCATTCCTTGTGCATCTTCGCCTGTAATAATACCTCCAGGCATATTTACATTTACCGTAGTCTCATCAATATTGCCATATAATACATCTATGATCTCTACATTATAGGTTGTGTAAATATAGCTTCTAACGTTTGCACTGTCAGCCTGCAGGACTTTAACCTTTACAAGCGCACAAGCATCGTCTAATAAATCGTCAACCGTATTATAGTCTTTGAGTTCTTCCGCATTACTATATACATACATAGTATCCAAAGACTCTTCCGCTTCATCACGCTTTGTCTCGTTGCTTTCAAAAAGTTCCCCTTCATTACTATATGGAACACTCTCTATCTTAGAAAGCTGATTATTTTCACCCTGTCCACAGCCTGCTAAAGTTAATATGGTTAATGCTACTATGAACGAACCTGCATATTTTTTTTCTCATATTATAGCCCTCCTGCTCTTAACCATAACAATCCTCCTTAATATATAATGCTGCTACAGTTCTTGTGTTTTACCGCATATTATAAATAACAAATCCTCCTGCCGGTGAATAATTACTCAAATGCGCTGTTTTTGTATTTCCGGTGTGCGCTGCAACAATGAAATCTTTATTTGCCACATCATATCCCACGATTATCAATGTATGATATGCACTGCCATTACTGTTCAGCAGGGAAACTGCATCACCTTTATAACCATAACTATACGAACTTGAACCAACTGATGTAAATGTTGAATATCCACTTGCATTACTCTGCCAATAACTTTTGAAAGCATTAGCACCGCGCCATGTCGATGACACATAACTTGTATTACAGCTGCTTCCTTGCGAAAACCAATTTGACCAGTTTTGAGCTGCCGTCGATGTTCCCGGCGTTCCTTTCATGCTCTTTCCGCCGGCATATAAGCATTGCGAAATGAAATTTGCACAATCACCGCCATAGGATGTCCAGTCCGGATATGCAGTATTATATGTATCATAATACTGCTCTGCGTATGAAACTGCATCTGATGAACTGTAGGAAGACGCTCTCGTTCTTATCCCATTTATCTGTGTTTCCGGCATATTTCTTGTAGCTTGTACAATCTCATAATCCTCAATGTACAAATCCACATACACACCGTTTACATCTTCCATTTCCATAACCTCATCATAATGATTCTTTAAATAATTGAGATTATACTCCCAATCAGCCATTGTGGTTTCCACACCACCATGCAGGCTGATCAGTTCTGCAATATATGTTTCTCTCGCTATCATATTCTGATAAGCAATATCTACAACATTTTCATCGGTTTCATCAGTTACATTCATAGAAGCTATTGCGGCTTCCACATATTTTTCCTGATAAATCTCCTCCGCCAGTTCATTCTGTTCCGCGCTGCTTAAAGATCCATACTGCTCTGATACATACTCGCTGATTTCCGCCATAATAGTGTTTTCCGGACTTTCCGACTCACTTGCAGCTAAACACCATCATCATTGACAATACAACAGCCGCCATAGTTCCAATTCTCTTTTTACCCATAAACTCACCTTTCCTTTCAATAACCTTCGTTTAATATAATGCAATTATTCCAGCCATCTTTGCTTCCGATTGCAATATATCTTTTGTTCTCGCTATTCTCTACGGATACCTCAAATACTACAACCTCATTTGCTTCATATCCCTCATACTCCCGTATAAAAGAGCATGAAGGGGTTGCTCGGACATAACTAAGCAATTTACAGTTAATGGAAATATAGTAATCTTCCAATTCCATCTGTACATGTGCCAATTGCTCCTCTGAGAGTGTAACAGTTATTATTTCTGTGTCTTCTGCTATATCCTCCATTTGATTCACTGCACCATACTTTTCTTCATAATCAATACTTTCTAAAATATCCTCCCTTTTCACCTCCTCCTGTATTTCTGGTTCTAAAAACTGCTCTGTTTTGTCCATATTTTCTTCCGGAAGCATAGTTTCTGTGCATCCCGTAAATAATAGCGCTATCAATAGTACAAGCCAAATATTTATTGTTTTTTTCATTCTCTTTCCCTCTTATTACGGCTGATGATTTATCGGTTGACTATCTGGTTGGAATATAAATTTGTCCTCCTCTGTAATCTGATATTCACTAACAGAAACCTTAAATTCTCCGTTATCGTCCAAACAAATCCATATTGCAGCCGTTTCTGTTCTTCCATTCAAATATGTTATTTCCATAACAATAACATCTTCTTTTTCTTCCTGTGACATGTCAGATATTTTAACATTCTCATTGTCCGTCAACTTCCTAATGATATTTTGTGGTACCCAGTCCATTACCAGATAATAATAATCCGCTTCCTTTTCACCATAAGTAACGGTAAAATTTTTGCTTAAGCCATAATCTCCTCTCTGTTCCGTCCAATCCACAAATGAAATCCATTCATTTCGACAAGAAAACCGTATACTTTTTATATCATCACCTAAAACATAAAATTGTAATGGATGTCCCCGCATTTGACCATTATTATCAATTTGTCCTGACATCAGGATTGCTTCACCGTTTGTAATCTCTTTGTTTGTCTCATACGCATAAACGGTAACAGAAATGCTGCTATTCTTATGCAAGAATGTTGCCATTCCTATTATAAGGAATAAACTTGCCACTGCTATCCCGGCCACCCGGACACTGCGCCTTATTACCCGTTGGGGACGGTACCTAAAAGCTTCCAAAATAAATTTATCATCAATGTTTCCAATTGCGTTTGAAAGTTTATACGCCCTATTCACAGAACGATTCCCTCCTTTTCTAAATGCCTCTTTAATTTCTCTCTGATACGCAACAGTTTTACCGATACAGAATTCTCTGCCATACCCAATTCCCCTGCTATTGCTTTTACAGATTCCGCATACCAGTATCTCTTTATAAACATAACACGGCTTTTCCTATCCAATGTATCTAAAAATTTTTCAATAGTCTTTGTCAGTTCTTCTTCAGTACAAGAGGATATGTCTTGCGGAACAGAAGGAATACATTCTTCTAATTCCGAAAGTGAGATGTCATAAAATCCATTCCTTCTCTTCGCTGTATTATAACGGTACTTTTTCAAAGCTATATTTCTAGTAATTTTACAAATATATGTAACCAACGGATTGGGATTTTGGGGCGGAATACTATTCCATGCTCCTAGATAGGTATCATTAACACATTCCTCCACATCTTGCAAATTGTTTAATATATTAAAAGCAATCTTCCTGCATACTCCACCATATTTATAAGAAAGCTCTGCTATGGCCTGTTCAGACCTTTCAAAAAATAACTCTATAATTTTACTGTCCTCCATACTGAACTCCTCCTATCTTTATACTACCGAAAAAGTTCGATATATTACAGATTTCAAAAAAGTTTTTTTCGATTATTATTGTTCAACCTGTTAATCATGCAAAGTTTTTTGACACATAGTGTTTGTCACCATTTTGGCACAGAAAAGAAATAACTTGGCACCATATTGCGATTTACAGGTAAAAATGCCCATGCTATAATGGTCATGCTCAAAAATGTACTCACAACTGCATACCATTCCATTTGAGAGACATCTGCACACCGCAGATGCTTTTTTTACAAACGAGTAGCCGACCATCATGCTGCTCGTTTGTTTGCCTTAAGCCGGCAGTCCCCAAAGGATTGCCGGCTTTTTCTTACTAATTTAACATCACAGGAGGTAAACCATTGAAAAACAACAAACCAAACGCAACTGCGGGAAATCCCTCTCCCGCCAAAAAGAAATTTCGTATCCGCTCCTCCCATATCATCATGGGGCTGGCAGCCTTTGCCTACTTCTTCACCCTCCAGACCGACCAGGCACTTGCGGCTGATATGTGGACGAAAGCAGAAACGATCATGAAGGATGTCTATGGAAAAATCCTTGGTATTTCCACCATTGCTGCCATTGTGACAGCTTCCGTGGCTCTGCTTTTAATGAACTTCAGCAAATCTGGAAAGACAGTGGATGAGTCCCGTGCATGGCTCAAGCGTATTGCAATTTCATGGGTCATCTTAAACGGACTCGGCTTTATCCTCGCCTACGTTTCTCCATTCTTTGCAGACGGAAAGTGGAACGGCTAACGGGAAGGAGGAATGATTCATGGGTATTCTTGACGGTATCGTGGAATGGATTGCCGAACAGGTTATGAATGGACTTGACCTGATTACCACATCGGTACTGGGTGCATTGGGCTGCAACATGGATACATTCCTGCGTTATTTTCCCGCTACGGAAACCATGTATGGAATTTTCGTAGCAACAGGTATCGGTCTTGTCCTCTTAAACTGGGTATGGCAGCTCTTTAAGAACTTTGGGCTGATTGCCGGTGTAGAAGCTGAAGATCCGTTCAAGCTAAGTATTCGCTCTATCCTTTTCATCGGACTGATTTATTATTGTGATGAAATCACAGAGCTGGTGCTTGCTATCGGCGGCACTCCTTATTCGTGGATACTTTCTTCCGAACTTCCACCCTTAAATTTTGCAGACTTTAATTCTGTTCTGCTTACCATTCTCGGTGTCTGTGCCAGCGGATCCGTTGCTCTCATTGCCTTAATACTTGTGCTGATACTTGCATGGAACTATATCAAGCGGCTTTTTGAAGCGGCAGAACGCTACATTTTGCTTGGAGTCATTGTCTATACGGCTCCCATGGCTTTTGCAACCGGAGCTTCTCAGACGACATCCGGCATTTTCAAATCATGGTGCCGGATGTTTGGTGGACAGATTTTCCTGCTTTTGATGAACGCATGGTGCTTACGCCTGTTCACGTCTATGGTGGGAAGCTTTTTATCAAATCCGTTATCACTGTAAGGAGGAAACAACGTGAAAAAGAAAATTTTGCTTATTGTTCCGGCTATTACCCTGTTTCTCTCCCAGTCTGTCACCGTATTTGCCGTGACAGAAGCAGAGGTAGAAGCGGTTGGAAAAGAAACTGCCGCCGGAAATGTATTCATCTGGTTTTTATGTGCGATTGCATTCTTAAAAATAAGCCAGAAAATCGACAGTTTCATGTCCAGTCTGGGAATCAATGTGGGACACACAGGCGGCTCCATGATGGCAGAGCTTATGATTGCTGCCAGGGGACTTACCTCGGTAAAATCTATCTCCGGCGGTTCTTTCTTTAAGGGCGGCTCCTTCCGGAGCGGAAATTCTTCGTCCAGTGCTTCCTTCATGGCAGGCGGGCTTTCCGGGGTTGTCGGCAAACAATTTACCCAGAACGCTGTCAGTGCCATGACAGGACAGGCAAGCAATCCGATCAGCCGCAGGGCTTTTGAATCCTCCCTGAAAAAAGGCGGTGACTTTGCCAACAGTGTAACCGGTGCCGTAGCACAGGGAAATATCAACTATACCGGTTCCATGACCGGTCCCCAGGCAGCGCAGGCCCTCTCCTCTTATTTAGGACAGACCGGCATTTCGGATGCCCCAAGCTACTCCGATGTAGAGATTGGCGGCGGACGGATTATGGGAACAGAAACCTCTGTTTCTTATCCAAACGGAACTTCATTTGGAATGTATAATGCGGATCAGTATATGGCACCGGAAGGAAACTATGAAACCGTCACGGCATCTGACAATACCACATGGTACAAACAGTATGCTGCGGACTCAGTAGACCGTACTCCGTATATGACCAGTGAGGGAAAAATCGCTTACCACGAAAACATTGTGCAGAAACTTCCTGCCATGCCTAAGAGAAAGGATCGTGTCTGATGGGAAATGAAAAACAGAACAAACAGGATTCTGCCCTCTCCCATACTGCATCTGCCGCTCACTTTGCAAAGGGTGCCATGAAAACAGGAAAAGCCCTTGCAAGTGCAGCGAAAGGTGCTGCAGCCGGGCCTTATGGAATAGCTGCGGCTGGATTGTGGGAAAGCAGAAAGCTGATAGGAAAAATACTGGCAGCCTGTACTGCCCTCCTGATGCTTCCTATCCTTTTTATCTTAATGCTTCCTTCTCTAATATTTGGAACAGACGGACTGGATAGCGCATCCGGGGAGGTCTTAAATGACACCTCGCTTATCATAGAAAACATTGCAAAAACAGAAACCAGCATTGAAGCCATCCTGCGGGAAAAGCACGATGCACTGCTGGAGGCAATACAATTAGATGCTGACAGTCTCGGCTCTGACTGTGAATACAGTATCACGGATGAGTTTGCCGACCAGATTATTTATGAAAGCACACTGATTATTTCTCAGTTCTGTGCTTCTCAGGAAAATTATACCAATATCAACCTGACCAAACTGGAAAAGCTTCTGCGTGACAACACAGATAACATCTTTTCCTACTCCACAAACGTAACCAGCCGAGTAGAAACAGATGAAGAAACCGGAGAATCTTACACGATTTACCACTATGAATATGTGGTGGAGTATGCTGGGGATGCTTATTTTGCTGATCATGTATTTTCCCTGACAGAGGAGCAAAGCACCATTGCCAGCGAATATGCTTCCAATCTCCATCTGTTTCTTTTTGACAGTGTATATCAGGTGGAAATCAATCCAAATCTTACTCCTGGAGAAACCGGAAATGCGGCAGTAGACTTAGCCCTGACAAAGCTTGGTACACCATACAGTCAGGAACACCGAAACGAGGACGGCTATTTTGACTGCAGTTCCTTTACTTACTGGGTATATAGCCAGCTTGGAATCTCCCTGCAGTATGACGGTGCAAATACTGCCTCTGCTCAGGGACGCTATATCGTGGAAAACAACCTTGCCATCGCCTATGCAGATCTGGCACCGGGCGATCTTGTATTTTACTCCTTTGAAGTAAATAACCGCTACATGAATATCGGTCATGTAGGCATCTATGCAGGGGATGGCTATATCATTGATGCCTCCTCATCCAAAAAGAAAGTCGTATACAGACCGATTTATAATACCGGCAATATCGTCCTTTGCGGACGGCCTTATACAGAATAACCATCTATGGGCAGGCATTTTGTCTGCCCTATTATTATGACAAGGAGGTGTGTCGTGTCATGTCCATAAAACACGAAGAAAATGACGTATACGTTATCCCGCCGAATTTTATTGAAACAGGCACCATTTTCGGCGGCACCATAAAATTCAGGAATGCAGCGGAGGCTGTTATTCTTTCATTGCTTATCGGGTTTCCGGTCTTTCATCTTCCGGTTACCCTGACAACGAAAATTATTATTGCCTGCCTTACCGTACTTCCGGCAGCATTATTTGCAATTATCGGCATTGGCGGAGAAAGCCTTTCTTCCTTTGTGGTTAACTTTTTTGTCTACTTAAAGAACCGCCGTGTTATAGGACTGCAGGAAGATGCGGATGCTCCGGTTTCTTCCTCTCCCAAAAAAGAGAAAAAGAAAGCAAACCAAAAACCGGGAAAGAAAGTAAAGCCTAAGAAAGAGGATTTTGCAGAAGAATTTGGACAGCGTAAAGAGAAAAAAGCTTCCAGACAGACTTCTGAAAAATCTGATAAAAAAGGCCGAATGGAGAAGAAAATACCGGGTATCAGTCCTTCAAAGGACGATTCCGAAGCAAACCTGATCAATCCGGCGGCTGCTTATCTTCCCATAAAGAAAATTGAAAACGGGATCATCTATACCAAAGACCACCGTTATGTAAAGATTGTAGAAGTCATCCCCATTAACTTTCTCCTGCGTAGTGCCAGAGAACAGCGGAGTATCATCTATTCCTTTGTCAGTTACTTAAAAATCAGTCCGGTAAAGCTGCAGTTTAAGGTGCTAACCAAACGTGCTGACATTAACCGGCATCTGGAAACCATACAGGAAGAAATGAAGTATGAAACGGATGAACGCTGCATCGCCCTGCAAAAAGATTACGAAACACTGATTCGCCGTATTGGTTCCAAAGAAGCCATTACACGGCGTTTTTTTGTTATCTTTGAGTACGAACCATTTACCAACTCCCGCGGAAATGAGGAGGCAGATGCCATTTCCTTTCTGACTACTGCCGTGCGGACTGCCAAAACCTACCTTCAGCAATGTGGCAATGAACTGATGATACCGGACAACGAAGATGAGATGGCAACAGAAGTTTTCTATAATATCCTAAACCGCAGAACCAGTGCTATTAAGCCTTTAAGTGTGCGTGTCAATGAAGTCATCGGGCAATATATCAATGCTGGCAGGCGGGATGAAATTGGAAATATCCCTGCAGTAGAATTTATGGCTCCCGAAAGCATTGATTACACCCACGGCAATTATGTGGTCATGGATGGAGTCTACCATTCCTATTTGCTGGTTCCCTGCGATGGCTACCGCACGCAGGTATGTGCAGGCTGGATTTCCCTTTTAGTCAATGCCGGGGAAGGTATTGATGTGGATGTATTCTTCCACAGGCAACCGAAAGACCGTATCCAGCAAAAGCTCGGACAGCAGCTTCGTATCAATCGTTCCAAAATCAAGGATACTTCCGATACCAACTCTGATTTTGATGATTTGGACAGTGCCATCCGTTCCGGCTACTTTTTAAAGGACGGGCTGGCTGCCAATGAGGATTTTTATTACATGAATATCCTGATTACCATAACCGCAGATAATCTGGAGGAACTGGAATGGCGTATCAACGAGATGAAGAAACTGCTGCTTTCTCAGGACATGGAAGCCGTATCCTGCAATTTCCGCCAGGAGCAGGCTCTCCTTTCTGCCCTGCCCCTTGTTTCTCTGGAAAAGAAGTTGTTTGAGCATTCCAAACGTAATATCCTGACTACCAGCGTTGCCAGCTGTTATCCCTTTACATCCTTTGAGATGTGTGATGACAACGGCATTCTCTTAGGTGTAAACAAGCATAATAACTCGCTGATTATCGTGGATATTTTTAATTCCCGTGTCTACAAGAATGCAAACATGGCGATTCTTGGTACCTCCGGTGCAGGCAAGACCTTTACCATGCAGCTCATGGCACTGCGTATGAGGAGAAAAAACATACAGGTGTTTATCATTGCTCCGCTAAAGGGGCATGAGTTTCATAGAGCCTGCAGTAATATCGGTGGTGAGTTCATCCAGATTTCTCCGGCTTCCCGAAACTGTATCAATGTCATGGAAATCCGTAAGGTAGATTCCTCTGCAAATGATATTTTAGACGGTCCGCAGACAGAAAAATCAGAGCTTGCAGCCAAAATCCAGCGGCTGCATATTTTCTTCTCCCTGCTGATTCCTGATATAACGCATGAGGAACGACAGCTTTTGGATGAATCCCTGATTCAGACCTACAATAAAAAGGGCATCACCCACAATAATGAAAGCCTGTATGATCCGGATAATCCCGGCTGCTATCGGGAAATGCCTGTTTTGGAAAATGTATTCAATATCCTGAAAGCAAACCCGCATACCAAACGCCTCGCCAATATTATGAACCGTCTGGTACATGGTTCTGCTTCCACCTTCAACCAGCAGACCAATGTAAATCTGGATAACAAATACACCGTACTGGATATTTCAGAACTGACCGGCGATCTTCTTACTGTTGGTATGTTTGTGGCTCTGGACTATGTATGGGATAAAGCCAAAGAAGACCGTACCGTAGAGAAATCCATTTTCATTGACGAGACCTGGCAGCTTATCGGTGCATCCTCTAACCGTCTTGCCGCAGAATTTGTCCTGGAGATTTTCAAAATCATCCGTGGTTACGGCGGCTCTGCTATCTGTGCTACGCAGGACTTAAATGACTTCTTTGCACTGGAGGATGGCAAATACGGAAAAGGTATCATCAATAACTCCAAAACCAAGATTGTCTTAAACCTTGAGGATGAGGAAGCAATGCGTGTGCAGTCCATTCTCCACTTATCGGAAGCCGAAACCATGGCAGTTACCCACTTTGAGCGTGGCAACGGACTGATTTCCACCAACAATAATAATGTCACGGTAGAGTTTAAGGCCTCTGAACTGGAGAAAGAGCTGATTACCACAGACCGTCTGGAACTGAAAAAGATACTGGAAAAGGAAAAACAGCGGCAGCAAATGTCGCAGGCTGTCTAATACATACGCAATACATAGATATTACATAAAAGTACGCAGGCATAACTTTCTTTCTAAATGCCCTGTGTACCTCTATGTATTGTTTCCGTACAGATTAAGTATTAGACAGAGTTACTTCTATATAAAGGAGTCCATTATGAACTTAAAAAGCAAAGAACAGGAAAATGACCTGTCAAAAATCATCCGTCTGCTCTCCATGTACCATGCTCTTTCCCTGCCGCAGCTTCAGAAGCTCTTTCCTGCACTCTCAGAAGAAAAGCTGACCATGCTGCTGCACCGTCTGGAAAAAAGCGGGCGGCTTGTTTATACATCCGATGGCAATATGATCCTGTGTTCCAAAGACCACTCCCCCGATCCTGCTGTTACCGCTGCTTTCTGGGTACTTTTGGACTTTCAGGCGGATGTTATCTACCATACTGTCAGTGATTTTCCGGTTGCACTGACTTTTTATACCAACGCAGATGCCTATGATGTCATCTATGTACCGGAAGAAAAAGAGATACTTATCAACCATGCCCTGTCCGTTTACCCACAGGATGCACCACGGCGGATTGTCATTGTCAGTCAGCCAAAGCAGATGTCTGCTATCCACTTTCCGAGCATTGCTGCCTTCTGCACCATTACAGAGGACGGACAGGTACAGTATTACAAGAAACAAGGAGCAATCAACGATTCATGAACAGATTTACATTATCTGCACGCCTGTCAAGGATACAGGAAGAAATTCCAAAACTGTCCAATACCATCAGTGCCATGAAAATCACGGACACGGATGCCTATGGAAAGAATTACGAGGAATTAAGTCTGGATGCCGCCCTGCGTGCTGAAAGAATTGCGTGTTCCCTGCGCAATCTGATTTTTGCTGCAAATCTCATTGAAAAACCTGTTTTGATGGAGAAAACCGCAGAAATACAGGGAATTGAAATCCGCCATACCAATGACCATGTGGAAATTATCCTTCCGGGTCTGATGCCAAAACGCACCAAACGGGTAAACACCACTTACCTGACGGATCCTTTGTATTACAACCTGCAAAGCTACACCAGAGAGCATACCCTGCCACATTTCAAAGAATGTGTCGTATGCTTTTCCCATATTTTTGACAGAAATCTTTCTTCCAGACGGATAAGGGATTATGACAATCTGGAATGCAAACAGATTCTGGATACTGCGGCAAGTTTTCTTATGACAGATGACAGCGGCTTATTTTGTGATGCTTACCACACCACAGAATTTGGCGACAAAGACTGTACCATACTGACTATCATGGAAACGAGTGCTTTTCCGAAATGGCTAAAAGAACAGAAAGAAAAAGGAAACAGCATATCGGATTTTTAACCATTTTTTCAAAAAAATTTCCGACTATGGTAAAAAGTTTCTACCTGCCATGATTTCTGCCAGTTTTCCGGCGGTCTAACGCAGGGATTTTTACCGGAGTTTCAGTCGGGTATGGTAAAAAATCTTGCTTTAATAACCATGCTGTTCTGCCAATTCAGAAGGGAGGTATACACGATTGGATACGACAACCAGTGCATGCCGTCTGCTCACGCTGATTGCTTTATCGGGTGAATGCAGCACTGAAGTTTTATCCTTCATGGGCATTAGTCCCAGTTATGGAGAAAAACTTATCACCAAACTAAAGGATGACAACCTGATTAAAACACACTATAAGGACCGGCTCAGAGGATACAGGCTGACCTGCACTGGGAAAAAGCTCCTGCTTTCCCAAAACCCTGACCGGTTCTGCTTTTATTTAAGCGGCAATACCGACACGAACCGTCCGCGAAGCGATTATCCCAGACGGCTACGGCTCCAGCAGACTTCCATTGTGTATTCCATGCTGCAGAATGCCGGTGTCACTCTGTTCCGCGATGAAAAGCCCATGCTGTTCCAACCGGGGAACCGAAACCTGCAGATGCTTCCCCTTCCATCCTTTTATCATTCCAGGGAAATCAAGGAACTGGGAGCGGAAGCCATTAAAATCAATAATTCCAGAACCATCGGCATCCTGTTTGCTCCCAAATGCATCTATGCCGTTTTTTATACCAGTGATTCCCTGCTGAAATGGGAATATCGGACGGAACTGAAGGTAAAGACCATGCTGCACTACCACATCAGTCGTGGTGCATTAGGCAGGGAATACATCACTCCTGCCTACCATCCGGATACGCCTATAAAAGCACTGATAATCGGAAGCAATATGGATACTGCCTTAAAGCTTCTTACCAGCACAGGCGGATACCAGAAAAGTTACTTTTATCTGGACTCCAGTTTTGATTATTTTCATTACCTGCCTGCTTGCTCCGCAGGTGAAACCATGCTCCGGCTGCTCTGCTCCCCTAAGCTCATGCTTTCCCTCATACAGCTCCTCCTGTCTGACCTGCAGCCGCCCTGCCCTGACTACGGGCTTGAGCATGATGCCATAAATGATGGGCTTCCGGTACTTCTTGCTTTTGACTTTGATATGCTGCGTATCTCCAGATTTTGCACCGCCCTCTCCTTTCATGAAATGAGCGGATGCCTTATCTGCTTTGATTTTCAGCGCAGCGTATTAGAGCAGTACTTTGCAGATACCGTAACCATAGAAACCATTGACTTGAACAAATTTGAAGGGAGGTTTTTAAACTGAAACTCTTAGACAACAAAAAGAAACTGCTCTGTCTGTGCCTGATTTTGCCCGTTCTGCTTATCAGTCTTGCCTATGCAGGCGGATATATTTCCCAGTTTATCATCAACTATCAGGTATGGACTTCCTCCGGCGGCACACCCGGCAATGGCACTGCCCCGGACTTTCCCTCCGGCTCCTTATCCGCCTGCCTTGCAGCACTGACCGTATTCCCATACAGCCTGTATGGGATATTCTTATGTCTAGGAATCTTCGGACTACTCATCTTTATGATTATGCGTATGGGTTTTGGCGGCAAGGGAACCTATGACAGGGAACGAAACCTGACCTACTCCGACAAAGGAACCTATGGTACTTCCGGCTTTATGACGGACGAGGAAATGCAGGAAGTGCTGGAGCTTGTCGGTAACATTGCAAACAACCGCGGTGTCATCTTAGGGAAACTTTATGGAAAGGCCGTCTGTCTGCCGGAGAAAACGCGGATGAACCGCAATGTGGCAGTCTTTGGTGCCAGCGGCAGCATGAAAAGCCGTGCTTATGCAAGAAATGTGGTATTCCAATGCGTCAAACGTGGAGAAAGCCTCATCATTACGGATCCTAAATCCGAACTGTATGCCGACCTCTGCCTGTATCTGGAGGAAAACGGTTATACCGTAAAAGTATTTAACCTGATAAATCCGGAAAATTCCGACAGCTGGAACTGCCTTGGTGAAATCGAGGGACAAGAAATCATGGCACAGCTTTTCTGCGATGTCATCATCAAAAATACCGGTTCTGCCAAAGGGGATCATTTCTGGGACAACTCAGAAATGAACCTCTTAAAAGCCCTTGTCCTGTATGTGGATCAGGGATTCCCACCGGAAGGCAAAAATATCGGGCAGGTCTACAAACTCCTTACCATGAACTCAGAAAAGGAATTAAACAGTCTGTTTGACCTGCTTCCTGTTACTCATCCGGCAAAGGCTCCCTATAATATTTTCAAGCAGGCATCCGATACGGTACGAAGCGGTGTCATCATTGGACTCGGTACCCGCCTTCAGGTATTCCAGAATAAACTGATTCGCCAGATTACCAACTATAACGAAATCAATCTGACGCAACCCGGACGAGAGAAGTGTGCCTACTTCTGCATCACTTCCGATCAGGATTCCACCTTTGACTTCCTCTCCTCCCTGTTTATGTCCTTTGTATTCATCAAACTGGTGCGTTACGCAGACAAATATGGAGAAGGCGGAAAGCTTCCGGTTCCGGTACATATTCTGGCAGACGAGCTGGCAAACGGCGGCTGCACGATTGCAGATCTTACCAAAAAAATCAGTACCATCCGTTCAAGGCATCTGTCCATCAGCTGTATCTTCCAGAACCTGCCTCAGATGCAGAATCGCTATCCCTTAAACCAGTGGCAGGAAATTATCGGTAACTGTGATACGCAACTGTTCTTAGGATGTACGGACGAGATGACTGCTGAATTTATCTCAAACCGCACCGGAGAAGTAAGCGTGGCTGTTTCCAGTCAGGCAAAGCAGTTAAATACCTGGCGGGTATCCGATTACACACCGGAATATCGGGAAACCCATTCCATCGGAAAGCGAAAGCTGATGACTCCGGATGAAGTCCTTCGTCTGCCTTTGGACCAGGCTCTCATCATCCTGCGAGGTCAGAAGGTACTGAAGGTTGGCAAATACGATTATACCCTTCATCCGGAAAGCCAGAAGCTTAAAGCCACCCGTGCAAGTGACCATGTTCCGGCATGGCGGCAGCTTCCGGAAACAGAAGAATCGGACTTTACCAGTCTGATCAAACCAAAACCAAAAAAAGCAAAGGCTCCCAAAAAGGGCAAAGCCCCTTCTGTACCGGAAAATCCGTTTGCAGATGTTCCGGATGACCTGCCATCCCTTTTTCCTCCGGACGAGGAATGTACCATAGTTGCAACCGACAAAAAATCTATCATGTCATAAATCAAACGAAAAGGAGAATAACACTATGCCTAGAAAAACAACAAAAACTGAAGAAAACGTAACGATTGATGCAGCTGTAACCATGCAGGCGGAAAGCACCTCCCAAAGCTCCCTTCCTGAAGCAGATGAAACCTCCACCGCACCCGCAAAGAAGGCTGCCCCTTTCTCCATCCTGACCTTAACGGCTGATGCAGATGTTGAGACACTGGAAAATAAGGAAGATACCATCTGGCATGAACTTCAGAATGCCTACCGCACCCGCAAGGTCTTAACCGGAAGCTTGGGCGGTATTGAAAAGATGGAAGGCGGAGGAACCATTGCTGTTATCTATTACAAGGAAATGCGTGTGCTAATCCCGCTTGCAGAAATGATGATCAACCTCGTAGAAGATGAAACCCATAACTACGGGGAACTGGTTCAGCGACAAAATAAGATTCTCGGAAATATGCTCGGATGTGAAGTTGACTTTATCATCAAGGGACTTGACAATGCCAGCCGCAGCGTGGTAGCCAGCAGAAAGTATGCCATGCACAAGAAGCGTCAGATTTTCTATCTTCCGGATGCTAACGGCAGCTCCCGTGTATGCGAAGACCGCATCGTACAGGCAAGGGTTATTGCTGTCGCGGAAAAGGTAGTCCGCGTAGAGATTTTCGGTGTGGAATGCTCCATCCTCGCTCGCGACCTGTCCTGGGACTGGCTTGGTGATGCCACAGAAAGCTTCCATGTGGGAGAACAGATTTTAGTCCGGATCCTAAATGTAAAAATCAACTCACTGGAGGACATTACCGTAAAAGCAGATGTCAAAAGTGTAAACGGCAACACCAGCAAAGCAAACCTGAGCAAATGCAAGATTCAAGGCAAATATGCCGGTATCGTTACTGACATCCACAAAGGTACTGTCTTTGTACGTCTCCATATCGGAGTCAACGCGGTTGCCCATAGCTGCTATGACAGCCGGATGCCTGGTAAGAAAGATGAGGTCAGCTTCGTTGTCACCCGGATTGATGAGGACCGGAATGTGGCAGTCGGGCTGATTTCGAGGATTATTAAGCAGAATATTTAACATATATTAGCCAAGTCCGAGAGGAAAACGGCATGAACCTCTCGGACTTTACATAAATACAAAACTATTTCTTTACTCATGATTTACATAGAAAGTAAAAATAGTAGTTCCATCAGCACTGTCAACATCGTAGTTATCATAATTTGCCACTGCATATCCGGTTGCAGTAATTTTCCAATTATATGTGCCAGACGGAATATTTTTGATCTGAAAACGCCCATCTTCTCCCGTAGTAACTACAGCATTTCCATCTACAGAAATTGTAGCATCAGAAACCATCTCTTCTGTATCATAATCCTTAACAACACCTACAACATTGGCAAATTCTCCATTAGGTAAAACACGCATCTTTGAGGTTAAATCCACTGTCGCTCCCGAAAGAGCATAACTCCTAAATCCTTCTTCATAGTCATTTTGCTTTATTACATCTGTTTCATAAAGCAAACTCTTTTTCTGGTTGTTGTCCACTCCATCTGTCTCACTTGCTTGAACGCTCATCGCTGAGTAAAAAAATGTACATCCTAAAATAGCAGATAATGCTAAAGCTAAAATTCTTTTCTTCATGCTTATGTCTCCTTATTGATAATTGTTAATCCTTTTGCATATTTAAAACAAACTAAATACATTGGTATTATCCCCTTTCCTCTGTAAACTCTCTGTACTTGTCTTAATCAGAACAATTATTGTTTCTTATCATACATAACGAAAACAAGCCTGTTTTTGTGACACGAATTTCATAATATAATGTTATACTGTTTTTTCTTCCTTCTTATTTTCCTCTGGCACAACATTGGCACAGTTTTGCGATTTACATGGTAAATCCCCTATGATAAAATTAGTATCGTGAAAAATCATACACAGCAAAGAACGCAGGTACAAAGCACACCCCGGCTTAACCTGCGTTTTTTATTATCCAACGCCGGCTCTTTGTTTTGTCGGCGTTGTTGTGTTCAGGAGGTGATATTTTGAAGAAAAAATTCAAACGGCTGCTGCTGTCCGAAAGGGGAGATTCCTCTTATATCAGCAGCTTTGTCTACATCTTTGTTGTGGTAATCATGATTGCCTTTATCATCAACGTGTTCCACATCATCACAGTCAAACAGGAGATGGACCATATTGCAGATCAGATTGTCAAGCAGATTCAGTTAAACGGGGGAACCAATGGTGATACGGATGCTCTTTTTAATTACCTTGCAGGTCAAATGAATGAAGTGGAAGGATTAACCTATCAGGTTTCCTGCCCCGGCAATGCCAGTCGTATCCAGATCGGCACACCTTTTTATGTATCCATTAACGGGCAGTGCTATCTGGGCGGCATCTGGAAGTTCAATCTGGTCCGCATCAATATGAGGGCACAGGGAGCCGGAGTGAGTGAGCATTACTGGAAATAGAGGAGGACACAATGAAAAAGAAATTACTGAAAAACGAGTGCGGTGACCTCTCCTTCCTGTCCATATTCATTATCCTGGCAGTCAACATGATCCTTGCCTTTGTGCTTTTGTTTGCTTCCGTCAAAATCAACTGCATCAATATCAGGAATGCATCCAAGATGGAATTAAACAATGTCAGTGCAAGAATCTATGCGGATACCTTCCATTCCCAAAGAGAAGCCAACCTTTCTTCCTATATGGCAGACCTGCATCTAAGCTCTGCTTATCAGGAAGCACTGCGGGAGGGATTTATCAATGGTCTAGAACAACGCATCGAGCTGTCCACGGATGATTACACCGTAAATAATATCTCTTTACGATTCAATCAGTATTCTGATAAAATTGAATATGTTATGACCTGTGATGTCACATTCCGGATTCATATCATGGGCGATTTATTCCCGCCCATTGTACAGCACATCACGCTCACCGGCTCACACAACACCAAATACTGAGTTTGTTGTTTTTTTCTCCCCTGATTCGTATAAAATATCAGCAGGAGAAATATCGAAAGGAGGTCTTTCTTATGAAAAAGACAGAAAATAAAGACAAAAATAAAAAGCTTCTTGCTGTCGGCGGCTTATCCGCCTTATGTATTGCAGTCCTTGTGGGTGCGTATTTCTTAACAAGGGAACCGGAAAACGACTTCGTACCTGCTTCCACCCAGACCGTTGATACCACCGATACCTGGGACGAAAATACGGATACCCCTGTCACGACTCCTTCCTCCACAGAGGGCAATGTCTCTCAGGTAACCGGAACTGCTTCCGATCCTATCCAAAATATTGTTTCTGAAGATGAAAGCGGAACGGTCAGCAGTCTTTCCAACAGCACACAAAAAGAGGATACCTCAAGTGAACAGCCTACGGAAAAACCGGTCACTACGGATGATACCACAAATCCTGACAAGCAGCCGGAATATGACGATACGGTTCCGCAGGTGTCACCTCCCAATGATGCCCCGGACACCACGCCTCCTGCTGATGGTGGTTCCGACAGTGGCAGTCATCCGGGCCAGGTATATGATCCGGTCTTGGGCTGGATTGATACCGGGAACACTAGTCAGGATACCGTAGACAGTGATGGAGACATCAACACACAGATCGGTACCATGAATTAACCAAATACACCTCAAAAAGGCATGGCTTAACCCCATGTCTTTTTTGATGCCCAAAAGGAGGAACAGCTTCTTATGAAACGAATGAAACATATATTTTTTCCACTCCTGCTTTCCCTGCTGCTTCTTTTATCCACAGGCATTACCGTTTTTGCAGAAGGTGATGGGAATATTGACGGTGGAGGCGGCGGCATGGGAGAAGGAACCAAAACCGATGTCTGGAGAAGTGAGGATGGTGTCCGCGTAACCGTAGTAACCACAGACGGCACCGTAGTATCCACTCCCTTAGATCTGACCAACTGGAGTATTTCCGATAACATCATCAACTTCGGAAAAGTCAGTAAGCTTGAGTATACTGCCGGAACCGCGCTTTCTCCCGGCGGCTCTTACAGCTGTTCCACTCCCGGCGTAGCCCTTCCGCGTATCATCAGCGGAGGCAGAACCAAAGCAAACATTGAAGCAATCAAGCGGTATTTCTGTTCTGAATATGCTGCAGAACTTGTCGCCGGAAAAGTCGGCATGACGTATGAGGATCTGATTTCCAGTTCCTATAAGTTAGTAATCGAACCCATTGCCTACTTTACCCATGGCGGAAGAAACTATGCCATGACTGCAACGGAAGCCGCCCTTTATAACCAGATGTCCGGCGGAACCCTGCGAAGCAAGCTTCCAAGCCTTACCCACCAGAACCTGCCGCTCTCCATTTTTCTGGAAACGGCGGATTTAGGATACCCGGCATGGAGCGGCACCACCACCGGCAAAGTATCGGATTCTGACATTCTCTCCGCCCTCGGCATTGGTATTGTAAGCTACCGCGAAGCTCCCGAAGCAGAGCTGGAGGCTCCCGACTATACCTACCGCGTGGATACAGATGTTATTACCAGCATTACCCTTACAAGCAGCACGGAAGTAAATCCGAAAAACCCTGCCACGGTAACCTTTTCCATCAACGGACGTACCTATACGGTGACAGATATAGTCATGCCGAAAAATGGCTCCCAGGTTGTATGGGCAAAATGGCATACGCCTTTGGAACCAACCACACTAACCATCAATGTATCCGTCAGCGGTGCATCCACTGCAAAGACCAGCTTTACTGCCAAAATCGTATCGCTGGACGAAAACATTCCGCCGGATCCGATGGCAACCGATATTTATCCGGGCTTTTCCATTCCGTCCCTGCCCTCCAATCCGCAGAAAACTACTGCAAGCTGGAGCGTGTGGAGTGCCAAATGGCATAACAACTGGGAATGGGAATCCGACTGGGAATGGGAATCGGAAAGCTGTGATTCTGACTGTCCTGTGAACTGTTCCGGCGGACATGGTGAATGGGTAGATAACGGCGAATGGGTGGACAATGGATGGTATGATTTTACCTCCACTTCCTACTCTGCTTCCATAAACGGTGCTATGGAAATCCATCCGGATAACATTGTTCCGACTGCTTCCGGTGATACCATGAAAAGTGGCTATGGCATCAAGGAATCCGCCACGGCACATTTTTCTTCCAATGCTCCATCAAGCCATTATGCTCCGGTGCAGACAGCCGTATCCTATTTCCCGGAATTTAAGTACGGTACCTACTGGAGGCTTTTGGAACGAAGCGGTTACGGTTCCGTTAGCTTTACCTTTAAGGACAATGAATTTTCCACTTATAACCGGAAGGTTCATTTCACACCAATCTGGTATCCGGACGGCTCGGCTTACACGGTTTACACCTATATCATTGACGCATGGACACCTGCAGGAATGTTATCCGTCAATGTCAATGACTCCATACAGATTCAGGGCAGCCTGTATGATGACTGGTACTCCAAACGTGAATAGCCTGTTTCTTCTTTACCATGCAGTCACTCTCGTCTTTCTCTTTCTGATTGCATGGTATGATGCAAAGCACCATAAGATCCGCAACACTTCCCTGCTTGCCTTCCTTTTATGGTGTCTTTGCTCCATTCCTGTAACCCTTTGCACACAGCCGGTGCTTTCGTGTGTATATGTGCTTTTGTACTCCTTCCTCGGCTTCATCAGCGGATTTTGTATGTTTCTATTCCTATCCATGATGACCGGCGGAGGAATCGGCGGCGGGGATATTAAGCTGGTGGGACTGTTAGGCATTTTATATGGAGCCTCCGGGCTTCTTGCCGTATTATTAGCTTCCTGCCTTTTTGCTCTGCTGCACTATACCATCTGCCGGCTTTTTCAACATAAAAAAATGGAGCGTATCCCTTTTGCACCCTATCTGTTTTTAGGGTGCATTTTTTATATGCTCCTGCAACTGCTCACCCTGTCATGAAAGGACGTAACATGAAAAGTATTTTATTGCTTGGTACCGCTGCTGCCGTTGTTTTCTTTCTCTGTGCAGCCACAGGTACTATTTTATTAACACAAACCTACTTATTTTTAGATCAGAACCGATAAGGAGACATTCAAAATGAAAATGAACAATCGTTTTATTTATGGCATTTTAAGCATTGTGCTTGCTGCCATCATTGCTTTTATTGCAATCCCTGCTGTTACCAGTAAGACCAGCAGCACCTGCGAGATTGTCCGCATGAAAAATGCTGTCACCCGTGGTACGCTCATCACCGCCGAGGACATTGAGCTGGTAGAGGTAGGCGGCTTTAACCTTCCGGATTCCGTGGCAAGAAAAACAGAGGATATTGCCGGAACCTATGCTGCCGCAGACCTGTATCCCGGTGATTACCTGCTTCCGGAGAAAGTAAGCAGTGTTCCTCTTTCCTCCGACCTTGTTTTAAATGAGATTCCGGATGGCAAGGTTGCGATCTCCATCACCACCCAGACTCTGGCAACCGGATTATCCGACAAGCTTCAGGATGGGGACATCATCCGTCTGTATCACTATGACGATGAAAATGTATTAGAACCTGTTACAGACATCCCTGAGCTTCGATTTGTAAAAGTCCTTGCTGTTACGGATTCCAAAGGTCTTGACATTGACTACACCACTCCTCCTGCTGAAGATGAGGAACGCCAGCAGACCGCAGCGATTACCGTCCTTGCCACTCCTGAACAGGCTATGCTTTTAACACGCTATGAAAATGAAGGCCTGCTTCATGTGGCACTGATCAACCGCGGCAATACCAAGCTTGCTGAGGAACTCCTTGCCCGTCAGGATGAAATTCTTACCACTCTCTATGGAGATGGCACCGAATTGAAGGATGAAATACCGGAAGCTTCTATCGTAAACCAGAATGCGTATCATACGGAAGCAACCATAACAGAAACCGACCAGGATGTAACAGAAACCAACGAAACCGAAGCTGCACCAACCACAGAAAATGAATAAGGAGGAACCTGAAGATGTCTAAGATTATTACCGTATGGGGAAATCCCGGCTGCGGCAAGTCCATGTTCTGCTGCATCCTTGCCAAAGTGCTGACTGCAGGGAAACAAAAAGCCCTGATCATCAATGCGGACTCCAGTACCCCCATGCTTCCTGTCTGGATGCCGGAACGTATTTTGGAAACCAATGCTTCCATCGGCAATGTCCTGACCGGACTGGAAATTAACAACGCCCTGATTGCGGAGCGTGTGGTTATCTTAAAGGAATACCCGTTTATCGGTGTCATGGGCTATGCTGCAGGGGAAAATCCTTTTTCCTACCCTGAGTTGAAGTATGACAAGATCAAATTATTTATTGCTGAGACAGCAAAGCTTGTGGACTACATCATTCTTGACTGCAGCTCCAACATGCTCAACTTCTTTACGCCTACGGCAATCGAAGCTGCCGACCTTGTAATCCGCATTGTTACACCGGATTTACGGGGGCTTAATTATTTAAGAGCGCACAAGCCGCTGCTTACGGATGAAAAATTCCATTATGACAGCCACCTAACCCTTGCAGGTCTGGCACGTCCCTTCCACGCCATTGATGAGATGGACCACTTAATCGGCGGCTTTGACGGACTGCTTCCCTATGCAAAGGAAATCGAACGCTGCGGCACCAGCGGACAGATGTTTAAGGCTTTGGCTTACTGCAACCAACGGTATATCAATTCCCTAAAGCTTGTGCGTGACCGCTTGGAAGATGCGGATACGGAAGATGAAATCCCTGAAGGAGCAGAGGAAATGTCAGATATGGAAGATGAAATGGATACCGGATCTGAAGATGAGGATCAGGATCCCTTGAGCAGAAAGGAGAAAAAACGTCATGGGCTTGGAATCTTTAAATGATATATTTTTTACCTCTGCCGCCCATACGGAACTGACCTATGACCAGATTCTTGAGGATGTGCAGAAATACTGTACGGAAAAACACGCAGACAAGCTTTCCACAGAGGGCAATCAGGGGGAGGCAAGAAAGCTCTTAAAGGAATTTATCCTTCAGTATGTCATTAACCGTTCCTACCGTATCGAAGGCATGACCACGGAGGAGTTGTGCGACAGCCTCTATGAGGATATGGCCGGTATCTCCTTTTTAAAGAAATGGATTTACAAGCCGGGCATCGAGGAGGTAAACATTAACTCCTTTGATGACATTGAAATCATTATGAGTGGCGGACGTTCCATGAAAATTCCTGACCGCTTCCAGTCCCCGCAGCACGCCATTGATGTAACCCGAAGGCTTCTTAACACCTGCGGCATGGTACTTGACGATACCATGCCCTCTGTCATTGGCTTTCTGGATAAGAACATCCGTATCTCCGTGGACAAATCGCCTATTGTGGATGCGGATGTGGGAATCAACGCTTCCATCCGTATCGTAAACCAGCAGACCGTATCCAAAGAAAAGCTGATGGCTTCCGGTTCTGCCACGGAGGAAATGCTGGATTTTTTGACCTGCTGTATCCGCTATGGTGTGTCCGTCTGCATTGCAGGCAGTACCGGTTCCGGAAAGACCACCGTTATGAGCTGGCTTTTATCCATGGTACCGGATAACCGCAGACTTATTACCATTGAGGAAGGAAGCCGTGAATTTGACCTGATTAAGCGGGATGAAAACGGACACGCCATCAACAGTGTTGTGCATCTTCTGACAAGACCGCACGAAAATCCTACCTTAGACATCGACCAGGACCTGCTTTTGGAACGTGTCCTTAGAAAGCACCCAGATGTCATTGGTGTCGGAGAAATGCGTTCCGCCAAAGAAGCTCTGTCCGTTGCAGAAAGCTCCCGGACCGGACATACCGTAGTTACCACCATTCATTCCAACTCCTCGGAATCCACCTACCGCAGAATGATGACACTTGCCAAACGTAAATACAACATGGCAGATGACATTCTCATGCAGATCATGGTAGAGGCCTACCCGATTGTGCTGTTTACCAAACAGCTGGAGGATGGCTCCCGTAAGATCATGCAGATTATCGAAGGCGAGGACTACCGTAACGGCAGGCTTTATTACCGCCCTCTCTATCAGTATGATGTAGCGGACAACCGCATGGATGAAACCGGAAAGATTTCCGTTGTCGGAAAGCATAAAAAAATGGGCGGTATCTCAGATACCTTAAAGAAAAGAATGCTGGACAATGGTATTCCTGCCGGAAAGCTTCAGCCATTTTTATCTGCAATGACAACACAAAACAAAAAGGAAGGGGGAAACGTAAATGCAATGGATCCAGATTGTCATATTCCTGCTGATTGTTAGTGGATTATTTTCCCTGTTTTCCGTCCGCTTCAATGATTTCCTTCATGTGCTTGCCCCGGCGCAGAAAAGTACCCTGCAGGATAATGTGGACGTACTGCTTGGGAAACCCGCCAAAGGCTTTTTCAACAGGGAAACACTTGAGATTGAGCAGCTCTTAAAAGCCACCGGCAGGGAAGGTCGCTTCAATCTGATTAAACGTGCTTCCATTATTTTGTTTGCACTGGGAGCCGTACTTGCCCTGCTCTTAAATAACCCGTTTATGATACCGATCTTAGGAGCTGGCTTTGCCTTTGCTCCTGTATGGTATCTGCGTTCTACTGCAGCGGCATATAAAAAGAACCTCAATGAGGAGCTAGAAACTGCGATTTCCGTCATCACCACATCCTATCTGCGAAGTGGCGACCTGCTAAAGGCAGTACGGGAAAATATCCCTTACTTAAATCCTCCGGTTAAGACACATTTTGAGGCATTCATCACGGAATCAGAAATGCTCAATGCCAACATGATTTCCACGATCAATACCCTGAAGATGAAGATCCCGAACCAGATTTTCCATGAATGGTGCAATACCCTGATCCAATGTCAGAGTGACCGCAGCATGAAAAACACCCTGACCTTTACGGTACAGAAATTTTCCGATATGCGTATCATCCAGTCTGAACTGGAGGCAATTATCAACGAACCGAAGAAGGAAGCGATTACCATGATGTTCCTTGTCATGGGCAACATTCCTCTTTTGTATGTTTTAAACCATGCCTGGTTTGAAACGCTGCTGTTTTCCACACCCGGTAAAATCACACTTGCCATCTGCTCCGGAATTGTCCTGTTCTCCTTTACGAGGATTATGCAGCTTAGTAAGCCTGTGGAATATAAAGCCTAAATACAACAGCAGCCTGTTTTCTGCCGGAAGCCCGCACTGTGCTTCCGGTATTTCTTTTACCCCACAGTGCAGAAAGAGGTAGCAAAATGACCATACTACTGATTCTTCTGGCTTCCGTTTTCACCGGAGTCGGAATATATCACCTGTCCTGTGCCTTTGTAGATGTTCCTACCGCCGGGACTTCCCGCATGATGATGATTGCCAAAAAGCAGACCGGTTCGGGCAGTGAAAAACTGTTTGATGTCTATCTGACCAGAATTGCTGACAAGCTCAGTCCCCTGCTAAAGATGGATCCCATCAAGCGGAACAAATTACTTTTAACCCTTTCCATTGCAGGCATTCCCCTGACACCGGAAAGTTACACCATAAAGGCATTCCTGACGGCACTGATTACCGCCCTTGCAGGACTGCCTTTGTTTTTTATCATGCCGCTGATGGGCTTTTTAGTCATTGGTCTTGCCGTATTGATGTGGTTTTCCACCTATTACAAGGCTTTTGATCTAGTCAAAAAGCGAAAAAAGCTCATCGAAGCAGAGCTTCCCCGTTTTGCCGTCAGCATCCAGCAGAGTCTCTCCACCGATAGAGATGTATTAAAGCTTCTGACCTCTTACAGGCGGATTGCAGGTCCCCATCTTGGACAGGAGTTAGATACCACCATTGCAGACATGAAAACAGGCAATTATGAAAATGCCCTTCTTCATCTGCAAAACCGCGTTGGCAGCACCATGCTTTCGGATATTGTCCGCGGACTGATTGGAACCCTGCGCGGTGATGACCAGCAGATGTACTTTAAAATGCTTGTCTTTGATATGCGCCAGATTGAACAGAACAACTTAAAAAAGGAAGCCGCCAAACGTCCGAAGCAGATGCAAAAATATTCCATGATGATGCTGTTTTGTATCCTGCTCATCTATGTTGTTGTCCTGTCCGTTGAAGTCATCGGCTCGTTAGGTTCCTTTTTCTAAGAAAAGAAACCGCCCTGTAAAGGAGGTGAGCATCATGTAACAGCCTACCTTTGTAACCCGTAAACACAAGATTAAGGAGGAACCATGAAAAAATTATTATCCCCCGCAGCATTACTCGTTTCTGCTGCAGCAATCGTAACATTTATCATTATCAAAATCAGAAGGAGAAATCAAAGCCATGCATAAATTCGTAAACAAACTTTCAGTAAAAGCAGCCATCACTGCAAACCGTGTTAAAAATGTACTTCAGAATGAAAGAGGGGATTTCTACATCTCTGATGGTGTAAAGATCATTATCGCCGTAGTGCTTGGTGCCTTATTACTGGCAGCCTTAACAGCCATCTTTAACGATACGGTCATTCCTCGTATCACCAGAGAGATCGAAGCCTTATTCGGCTAAGAAACAGCAGGTCCGGAGAGGAGGTGACAGACTATGGACCCTGTTTTAAGTGTAAGCTATGCAACCATTGCCGCTTTTTTTGAGGCAACCGAAGGAAACTTCCGCAATGCCATCTATGTTTCCTGCCACTGCCATTATACAAAGGAATCCGGATGCAAAAACTTTCTGTTCATTCCCGGTCATGACTGCAGACCGGTCATACTGCCGCTTACGGATGCAGAAAGCTTTCTGGGAACTACGGTAGATAAGAGTGAATGTGCTGCCATTTTAAGCAGTCACACTTTCATCTCGCTCTACAAACGGTGGATAGATCTGAATACTTCCTCTGCCACAGACTGTCCTATTCAACAGTTGCTGCACCTGATGAATCAGCCAAAATCTCCCGTTTAATTCCTTTTTGCTCGCAACTTACCCCGAAACCTTTGCCGCCTGTATGGGAATCACTCCGCTTTTTTTCTACAATGAAAACAGAAATACTTAATCATTATGTAAGCAATACATAGGAAGGGGTGAACAGCCTTGAAACGAAAAATAAAACAACCTGAAGTAAAATGTCCCTACTGCGGACGAATGGCAGTTTTGCGTGACGCATCTTATGTGTACAAAGAAAATGCCCTTGATAAATATCTCTACATCTGCAGCGGTTATCCGGAATGCGATGCCTATGTGGGCGTACACGCCGGAAGTCTGAGGCCGAAGGGTTCCCTTGCAAACGGGGATTTACGGCACAAACGAATTGAAACGCACCGGCTGTTTGATGCCATCTGGAAAAACGGCATCTTCTCCCGGAAGGAAGCCTACCGCTGGATGCAGGATACCTTTTCCCTAAACAGCAGTCAGGCTCATATCGGACAGTTTTCAGATTACCGCTGTGACTGTCTGATGAATGAGTGCCGCAAGGTACTGCAGAATAACCATGTAAGAACTGCCTGATACAGACAACCAGGAAAGCGGGGTGATACCATGTCTGTCATGAATGAGCAGGAAAAAAAGCTGGTAGAGGATCACCTTTATCTTGTAAAAAATATTGTGCGGGCAACCATGTCCATCAATGAATCCATTCAGGGACTGGGCTATGATGACCTGTTCCAGACCGGATGTGAGGCTCTCTGCCATGCCGCCCTGCATTACAGAGCAGACCGTGGTGCTACCTTTGCAACCTTTGCGGATGTGGTCATTAAAAATAGGCTGCTCTCCCATTGCCGGAAAATCACACGGCTGCAGGCTCCCATCCTGTATCTGGATGCACCATCCGCTGAGTATCCGGAACTTACCCTTGCGGATACCCTTCCGGAAAAGAATGACCGCACCATATCCGATTTTGAAACCTTTTACCTGCTTGCGGAGGCAGGTAAACATTACAATGGAATTTCCCAAAAAGGCATAGAAGCATTGCAGCTAAAATGCCGGGGACATACCGGCGTGGAGATTGCCCGCTACTACGGTGTAAAGCCCAACCACGTTGCGGCATGGATTTCGCGGGCTGTAAGTAAACTGCGTGCAGACGATTTTTATCTGCAGCATGAAGGAGCGTGATTGTATGATGACACTATACACTGCCATTGGCACCTACAAATTAAATACCTCCGGTCTGCCGACTGTCATGGTCGGGGAGCAGGAATATGGTCTGGATAGCCATGAGCTTCTGCTCTGGTCCTGCCTTGCTTTCCGTATCCTTACCTATCAGGAGCTGAAGGAGGAATTCTGTCAGCAGGAAAAAGATCTGCATATTCTTGGAGAATTGGGCTTTGACCGTTACTTAAACCGACTGATTACAAGAAGATTAGTGGTATCCGGTCAGGACTGTACCGGTGTGGATGCCCTCTACGACTTAATGGGACATCTCCATGTGCAGCCAATCCCATCCGGAATGGCAGTCAAAACGATTGGCTTTTTAAAGCTTTGGCTCTGCCGGGGACTCTCCTTTCACAAGGCAACATCCATTTTCCATACGGAGAAACTGGAACCTTTGGAAAAATGTGTCTTATCCCTTCTCAAAAGGCAGACTCTCTCCACTGCAGAACTGATCCTCTGTCTGGAAAAGGGCAAAACCTCTCTTAAAAATACAGAGGAACTGATGGAATGCCTGTACGCAAATGAAACTGCCGATTGCGATTCCATCCTTACGGACGGCAGAGTGTGTGAATCCCGCTATCCGGTACTTACTGCAATTGCGAATCTGTATTTCAAGCAACGCATCACCTTTCAGATTATATAAGGAGGAAATCACTTGGAAGCTATACCAAAACCATTATATAAGCGGCTGGTTCTGACCTTTTTGGTTGGACCCGGCTGTTTTTTTATCGGACTTGCATTTTATCTTATGGAAAAGGATCTGTCCTTTTTTCTTCTCAGCACACTGGTCTTTTTCCTCTCTCTCTGCAAGACCGTCCTGCTATTTCTTCAGATTGTCCGTAAATCCTATATTATGATTGAAGGAACCTGCTTAGGTATCCATCCCATGCTCTTTTGCAACTGCAACGAAATCATACTGGAGGATATGGATGGCAACAGCCTTCGTCTGATGCTTGGTAAAAATCAGAAGCTTCACCGAGGAGTGTATTATCAGATCTATTTTAAGACTCCTTCCGGTATCTCACCCGGAAAGAATCCGCTGATGACAAAGGCTCTGCTGACGGATAATTTCTTAGGCATGGAGCCTGTCGAGCCTCCGGAAACCATATCCAGTACTCACGCCCAATCATAAACACTATATCTTGTGTCTATTCATTTGACATATTCCATATCTTATGTTAATATGCTAGTGTAATTGATTTTTGTGCTTCCCTTACGGGAGATACTTCCGGTATCCATGCACACGTTGTTTATGATTGAAATTAGTGTCAGAAGAACCATTTTTAGAAATGGCATTCTTTTGGCACTTTTTTTAATAAAAAAAATTCCAAAACGGAAAGGAGAACTGATTTATGAATGATCCCGTAACAATCATCACCACAGGAAGGGTAACCGCTGACCTTGAACTGAAGACCAGCCAGAATGGTAAGAACACGAAATACGTGCAGTTCGGACTTGCAGTAAACAAAGGGTATGGAGATAACGAACATGCCAACTTTTACAGCTGCCTGTTGTATGGGGATGCCGCCCAGCGCATCATTGATGCCAAAGTAAAGAAAGGAAGCCTTATCCAGGTCGTTGCCGATCAGGAACTGGTGGAGTATCCAAAGAGGGACGGCTCTACCGGATGGATGGCAAAGCTTACGCTCCATAGCTGGAACTATGCTCCTACCAACCGCCCGAAACAGTCTGATTCTGAAGCTGATGAAAGTGCAGCTGAGGAGGAAGAAGGCTTCACATCCGCCGCAAACTGTGGAGTGAATGGCTTACCGTTTAACTAATCGCAATATGTTAAGCGGCACATGAGGAATTGCAACCGGAAACATATCATTCCGGCTGTGATTCCTCTTTTTTTATTTCAAGAGAAAGGACAAAAGAAGATGAAAAAAAATGTATTTACCAAAAGTATCCAGTTTCTGATTATTACCCTGATTGTTCTGGCAGTTTTCGTGCCAAAGGCACATTCCCAGAAGGCAATGGCTGCTGCTGTTATTGTGTGGCTCGCCTTCTCGTTGGGACAACTGCTCTGGAAAAACAGAAACAGCTGGAAAGGTAAAATGCCATCCCTGAAGGTTCCCTTCAGAACCTGGGAAGAAAGAACGCCGGATATACCGTTACCGGTTCCTCCGGCTAAACCTGCACCGGAACCTGAGAAAAAGACACCCGATACACTTGTAGATGCAGAACTGGACTCTGTTCTCCTTCATCTTTCCCTGCGAATTACAGAGAAATTAAAATCTGCCTATCCCAATGCGGTATGGCAGTGGAAGGATACGCCGTCCCTGCACGAACTTTTAACGGGGAGCACGGTAAGGATTGTCGTGGAAAACATGGATAAATTCACCCATGCAGACATCACCTTTGACCGTTTTGGGCGGATTCATGTAGAACCCATGTATATCGGAACCTTTTCACTGAATGCGGAAAATGAGGACAATGAGGAGGAAACTCCTGCTGCGGAACCGGCAGTGGTAGATGTCAGGGCATGGTACGAGCTGATTGGACAGCGTATCTTAGAAGCCCAGATTACCGAATTAAATGCCAACGGCCACAGCCAGCTGACCATCAAGGAAAACGGAGACATTGTAATCAACCGTCAGAAGAAAGAAGTTTTTGTAACAGCACTGGATTCTTTTCCGGGCAAAAACTACTGGAACGAATTAGTGACCATTTTACAGGAAAACGAACTGAATGCCAAAATCTCAGGCAATGCACTGCAGGTTTCATGGATATAAGAAAGGAAGGAAAAAAATTATGGCAAAGATACCTTTATTTGGAAACTGGACATGGAAGCTGTCCTTACCGGAGCCTTTTGACAAGGTTACCAATATCGTCAGCACCACTTACTACTCCATTTACTGCACAGTCACAACAAAGAAAGCTACCCTGCATGGACCTGCACTTAGTGCTATCCTTGCATATCTGGATATGGATACCTCTTTTACCCCTGCTTCTACCTCTGAGAGTGCCATCGGCACGCAGGGTGACAAAACCGTGGCAGAATACAGAAGCCGTACCAACGAAATCCATGTGGTAGTCTTTAATAAAAAGAACGGTAAATTCAACGTAGGCCGCTATGAGGATGTCACTTCCACTCCACGGGTTTATTCCCTAAAGGACGGACATCAGACCGGAACGGCATTATTTTTTGCCCTGATTCCGGAAGCCTTAAAGAATGATGAATTTAAGGAAAACTATGATTTACTGGGCAAGTGCAAAAACGATGGTTTTACGGACATGGATGAAGCAGAGAAAGCAGCATTTATCCTCTGTGACAATCTCTACCGCAGAATCGAAAGTGCAGATGCAGTTCCCACAGCAGCCATCCGGCTCAACATTCCCGGAACCAGCAATCTGCCTGCTCTCACACCGGTAAATTTAAACAAAAATGCCTACTCTCCAAGCAGTGTGTTATTCGGAACCTTTCAAATCTTAAAGGGTACCAGCTCAACAGCCGCTGCCGTCATAACCGACAAGAATGATTTTATCAATCACTATCCTCTTTCTGAAAGAACCTTTTCCCCAAAAGAGCAGCTGATGATTCCAAGAATTGAAGACTGGTACGTGATTCCTCCGGAAGTCATCACCATCTGTAAACACGCCCATTTGACCACAAACGGCATACAGCCCATGCGTAATTTTATGATGCGTGGTCCTGCCGGAACTGGAAAGACAGAAGGGGCAAAGGCTATTGCTGCAGGACTGGGTATTCCATACCTTTACTACACCTGCTCTGCCAATACAGAGATCTACGACTTCTTAGGACAGATGCTTCCTGAAACAGACAGCAGAAACGGCGGCGTAAAGGAATATCCGACTCTTATGGACATCCAGATGGATCCTCCTTCTGCTTATAAGAAGCTGACCGGTATCTATGATGAAGGAATTACGGATGCTGAAGTTTATGACAAGCTGCTTGAAATCATGGAGCAGGATGCAAAGGAGCTGGCAACGGAAAATGCAACCGGACAGCGTTTTAAGTATGTGGAAACACCGCTTATCAATGCCATCCGCAACGGCTATCTGATTGAAATTCAGGAGCCTACCGTCATTGCCAATCCGGGCGTACTGGTCGGATTAAATGCTTTGCTGGATCGTTGTGCGAGCATTACGCTTACCACCGGTGAAGTTATCCACAGACATCCCGATACGGTTGTCGTGATTACCACAAATAACAACTATGCCGGATGCCGTGATATGAACCAGTCCGTAATCTCCAGAATGAATCTGATTATGGATGTGGAAGCTCCTGATGTAGATACGCTTGCAGAACGTACCATGAAAGTAACCGGGTGTACGGATAAGTCCCTTGTTACCGATATGGCTGCCTCTGTGCAAGAAATCAGCGACAGATGCAAGGAAACCATGATCAATGACGGAAGCTGTGGTGTGCGTGAGTTAATCAGCTGGGTGCAGTCCTATATGGTCTGCGGCGATGTGCTGGAAGCTGCAAAATACACCGTTTTATCTTCTGTTTCCGGCGATCCGGAAAACCGTGCGGACATCCTCTCCTCCTGTCTGGAGCAGAAATTTGCCGCTTAGGAGGTGGTATCATGCAGCCCGTCAATGAAGAACGGTTAAAAAATAACCTGGCGAAAAACATCCGCTACCTGCGTCTGATGCGAACCCCGCAGATGTCACAGGAAACACTTGCCAAAAAACTGGGTGTAACCAGAAAGAGCATTACCCGTTACGAAACCGCTGTGAATCTGCCGCCGGCCCATGTGCTTGTGGCAATGGCACAATTTTTTGGTTTCACCACGGATGAGCTACTTGCTGACAGACTCCCAGAGAAGAAAGGAATGAAAAATAACGAATGAGAACCTCACATATTGCAATCAAACGCATGATTGCAGACGAAAAAAACAAACTGACGGATGAACAGCTTTTTGCTTCCCGCCGATATGCCGCCTATCTGACGGACATCGCAGAGGGACTGACAGGACGCTACCACCGGACCAGCAAAGTGAATGTCTACTGGGATGCTTCCCCACAAGCTGACATCGCCCATACGGACAACCGAACCATTTCCCTAAACGCAGGCAATAGCCTGACCAGAAGCTTTCCAACCAGAAGCTTAAAGGCTGACAGTCTGCTGGGAATAATCGGACACGAATGCGGGCATATCCTGTTTTCTGATTTTACCATGTTAAATACCTACCACCAGGCTTTAAGCGGTGGCAGGTTTTATCCCAATGAGCCGGAGGATCTCTCCTCCAAACAGGAACGAAGCCTCAGAGATATTCAGGAATGTTTTGAGAATGAGGAGGAAGCAGTCATTGCTGCAGTATCGGATATTGCTCATACGCTGGTCAATATCATGGAGGATGTCTACATTGAAAGCCGGATGTGTGACACGTTTCCCGGCGGAGTCAAAACAGGAATTATTCTTAACAATCTCCGCTTTGCAGAGGAAATGGATACGATTACCGAAGAAATCAACCATCAGCACCATGAAGTATTTATTATCATCAATCTGCTGATCCAGTATGCCAAGACCGGTGACTTGAACAACCTTGACGGTTATAAGGGACCTTATCTGAATACGTTTTATGACTGCATCCCTTACATTGATGATGCAGCCTATGATGATGATTCCAGAGTCCGCTTTGATGCAGCAAATAAAATCCTGCTGTACTTATGGCCGTATATGAAAAGCTATATTGACAAGGTGCGTGAGGACATCAAAAACGGTACCAGAAATGCCCAGGAAGATTTAACAAATCAGGTGACAGGCGGAGCTTCTCTCCCCAGCGGCACGGGAAAACCTGTTGCCAAAGCCGGAAAGTCCAAACATGGCTCCGGTGATGATGAGGAACGTGAACTGCTTCAGAAGGTGCTTGATTATGAATCCGGCAGAATAGAGTTAGAGAAAACAGAGGAAATCGGGGAAGACGGTGACGGCGGCATCAGTAAGATCACGGATTATGCCGGTGCCGGATATGTCTCTCAGGCAGCATCCGATATGGAACGTATTATGACACAACTTGCCGAAGATAACGCCTATGCCGGTTTCAATGAGGAACTGACAGAGGAACTTCAGCAGGAATCTGACAAAATCCGGTATGGAAATGCCCATAAAGGTATGCACATCAATATTAACCGGATGTCCTATGTGGATCCTTCCTATATGGAAGCCTACCAGAAGATTGCTCCTCCCCTTCTGCTCATCTCCAAACGCCTTCAGAAACAAATCTCTCAAATACTAAAAGACTACAAGGAAGGCGGAAAACTTGACAATCTTCCTATGGGCAAGCGGCTCAATGTCCGCAATGCCTTCCGCAATGACGGAAAGATTTTCTACAAGCTCAAGCTTCCCAATGACCGGACAGACATCGCTGTTGCTGTCTTAAATGACGAAAGCGGTTCCATGAGCTGTCGTGACAGAATTACCTATGCCCGTTCTGCCTCTATCATCCTATATGATTTCTGTAAAGGTCTTGACATTCCGATTGCCATTTATGGACATACGGAAATAGATGATGTGGAACTGTATTCCTATGCAGAGTTTGACAGCATTGACAATAAAGACCAGTACAGGCTGATGGATATGAGTGCCAAATGCGGCAACCGGGATGGTGCAGCCCTGCGATATGTATCAGAACGTCTGATGAGCAGACCGGAAGCAATCAAGCTTCTCATCATTATATCGGATGGACAGCCTGCAGGGGACAACTACTATGGCACGGAAGCTGAAGCCGATCTGCGCGGTATCAAAAAGGAATACTCCACAAAAGGGATCCAGCTGTTCGCCGCCGCTATCGGTGATGATAAGGCGAATATCCAGCGTATCTATGGAGATGGCTTTTTGGACATTACCAACCTGGAAAAATTACCCGTGAACCTCGGAAAACTGATCATCCAGCAGGTAAAGCAGAAATATGCAGCATAAACAATTACAGAAAGAAGGGACAATTACATGAATGAAGAATTTATCTCCAACCAGATCGCCGTTTACAAAAACAGTAAAACACTGGTGGAACTGCAGGACAAATTAAAGGTAGCCGGTATGTGTTCCTACGCCCATATCCATGCAGACGGAGAACCGGGTGAGGACGGACGAAAGATGCACTCCCTGATCGGGATCCTGATGAAGGACTATTCCAACGGCACCGGTGATAAAGCCGTTACCGTTACTGCCAACATCTCCCCGGAGGAAGCAAAATTCATCTTATCGCGTCTGACTGCCGGCTTTCAGGAATACAGCTTCCAGCAGGACAAAATCTTTGGCCAGAAAGACAGCAAAGGCTATGCAAAGGTATCCAAAGTACGCATCATACGCGCTCCGAAGGACAACAAAGGAGCCGTAAGAAAGCTTCCGTGGTATATCGAAGTCGAAAACGGAAAAGGAATCCCTCAGCAAAATTCCAATGGCGGTACCTACATGAAAGCCAATTCCTTTATCAGTGAAGGAAAGGTAGGGGCAAATCTGAGTGACCTTGACCTGTTCAAGCTCCTCAGCCGCACCTCCTCCTACATTGACGCGTGGGAAAAGGCGATTGCTCCGCCACTTATCAAGCTTGCCAAAAATACACTGGCAGACAGACAGGCATCCAGAAATGTAGCATAACAGATCAAAATAAGTATAAGAAGGGAATACCTGCGGGTGTTCCCTTTTTGAAAGGAATGCCTATGAAAGAATTACGAAAATATGGACATATCAGAAGGACCGATGATTTGGGACGTATCATCATTCCAAAAGAAATCCGGCAGTTTCTGAATATCCGGGAAAATGAACCACTGGAAATCAGTGTTATGGAACGCGGTATTTACATTGAAAAATACCAGCCCCTCCAGACTTTGGAATCCCTCTGTGAGCAGTACCTTACGGTTCTGTTTAAAAGCTGCAACATTGCCTGTGCAGTCTGCAGCAACGAACAGATCATACGCTCTAAGGGAATCAGGCTCTCCACCGGACAGCTTTTATCCGCACCATTACGGAAAGGTATTCAAAATCTGGAAACATACCACTACTCTGAAGAATCACCCTTGCGTGTCTTTGACGACAGCAAATACCTGCTGGACAGTGTGTATCCCGTAGGAAGCAAAGAACAGCCTCTTGGGGCGGTCATCCTGCTTCACTACCGCAGTACCACTCCGGAGGAAAGATGCTGTGCAAAACTGATCGCAGATATTCTTACCGAATTAACCATCAATCAATCTTAATATGGAGGAACAATGACTATGGAAAATTTTAAAATGGAACTGAGCAACAAAATACAGACCGCACTTGGAGATAAAGGCAATGTTTTCTTTGAAAACAGAACGATAAAGGATGTTCCCATGGAATTTCTTTCCGTTCAATTAACGCAGGAAAACAGATGCTGTGCCACTCCCCTCGCACAACTTTACCAGTTAAAGCAAGCAGGACTGAGCATTTCCGAAATAGCAAATGCCGTAACCACATCTCTGGTGATGGAAAGAAATATAGACAAAAATCAAATCATCTTCCGTCTGGTCAATGCCGCGGAAAATGAAGAACTCTTAAAGACCGTTCCACACATCCCATTCTATGATATGGCAATCATCTTTCAGTGCACCATCTTCTCTGAAGGAAGCAGAGGTTTTCTCATCATATCTCAGACACAGATGGAACAAAACCATCTTACGCTTCAGCAGTTAAGCGATCTTGCTTTGAAAAATACCTTCCGGCTTTTTCCATGCCAGGCAAGTCCGCTGGCATTTTGTATGCTGGAGGAGCTGATGGCTAGTAAGAATGCAACTCTGAAAGATTTTCAGGAATTTGCCTTACACGCATTTTACTCCAAAGAAATGCCTATCCTTCAGACAACCTGCAAGGGTTATCCCAGCGGCAGTGCTGCTATGTTAAATCTTTCGTTTTTATCAAAAATAGCAGATGATATGGGACATGATCTTCTCCTTCTGCCGGCTTCCGAACAGAACTTTGCCATTGTTCCTTACACCAAAGGAACGGACAAAAATGCCGTTCACCAGATGGTAGACGAAGCCCTGGCCGTGGATGACTCTCCTATCCTAACCCGCTATGTCTTTCTCTTTAACAGAGCCACGAAACGATTGGGAGTATTTATCTAGGGAGGTGTCTGCATGAATGAACTGGAAAAAATAGAATTGATATATGAATCACTGGTTCCCGTACCGGATCCGGATCAGACCTTTTTATCCGTAGGCACTGTTACACTTCTGCTATCCGCAGAAATCAATCTGGATTTTAACACCACCGGCACTACGGTTATTCCAAAGAAGGATTCCTATGTGGAATTACATACCACACTTTCTTCCTTTGAACCCAGAACCTTTGAGGAGGAATACTATAAGTTAGGGCTAAATGCAAAGGATCTGACTTACGATTTCTTTGCTTCCATGCTGGCTTCTACCTATGTGACAGAAGTTTATACGGAATATCTGTACGGTAATCCGGAGCATTATCTTCCGGTAACGCTGAAAAGCATCCAGCTGCATTTTTCCAACGGCAGCTTTCTGGATTACAGTGACCGTATCAGCATATTTGCCCTGTCTGACCTTGCGGAGGTGGCATAATGGAAGATACTGCAATCAAACGTGCTGCGGCTCTTTTGGAGCAGGAATTTGGCTCTGACTGGCTGACCATTGCACAACAGCTTGGAACAGAAAATCTACGGCAGCGTGTGGGAAAAGAACTGACTTCGTTTATGGCCTTTCCGGACCGCGGCAACGGTGGAGACAGCAAATGGCGCGGCAACTGCTCTCCGGAGGTTGTATCTTCCGTCCTGCGCTATGTACTGGATGCCAAACGCTACTACGGCAAAGATATTTCACAATTTACCCTGCTTGATCCCATGTCCGGTTCCGGCACCAGCAAGGCTGCCGCGGACAGACTGGGGGTAAAGTCCATTCTCTATGACTTAAACCCTGCTCCTGCAGCCGGAATGGGAAACTGGAATGCACTGAAAAATGATGTGGAGGATTCTGCGGATCTGGTATTCTTTCATCCGCCGTACCATGACATCATCCACTATTCCGGTAATATGTGGGGTAAGCCACATCCGGACGATTTATCCCGGTGTGAAAACTACAATGATTTTTTAGAAAAACTCAACTTCTGTGTGCGGAAGTTTTACATGGCACTGAGAAAGGATGGCCGTCTGGCTGTCCTTGTCGGTGACATCCGCACTAAAGGACAGTTTTACTCCATACAGCATGACATGATGCGGATGGGTGATTTTGAATCCTTTCTGGTAAAGGGACAATTCAACTGTGTATCGGATTCCAGACGCTATGAAAAGCCCTTTATTCCGATTGTGACAGAATATATGCTTCTTTTGCACAAAAAGGATGCCTTAATGGTTCCTTTCCATTTTTCAAAAGAGGACATCTTCTCTGTTGCCCAAACGGATCTTACCGCTCTGACATGGCACCATCTGATCCGCATGACACTGGAGAGTGCCGGCGGCAAAATGACACTGGTGGAGCTGTATGCCAGACTGCAGAATCATCCAAAAGCCAAAAAGAACAGTCACTACAAAGAACGCATCCGGGCTACGATTTACGAGCACCGGACGCAATACCTATCCTGTGGAGACGGTTGTTACCGACTCTCCTATCAGGTTGCATAAGGAGGGAAATCTGATGCTTGTTATTTTCAATACGCAAAAAGAACTAAAACAGGTAACCAAGAGACATATCAATGTTACTGCTACACTTGCAGCGGTCCTGACACCCGGACTTCCTGCCGTGTATCTGTATCAGGGCAACCTGATCCGTACAGCCACGGTGGAAGCCATACTGGAGGCAGCTCCAAACCATGTCCGTTTTGAAACCAGAAACAGTATCTACACCCTGTCCTTTTATCATGATCCGGACACGGATGCCAAACTGATCGCATAATTATAAGCAGGGACTGCCGCAAGGTGGTCCCTTTTTGGAAGGAGGAATATGGTATGAGCATATCACAGCACGTGGAAGCACAGGACTTAAAGACGGAACTGGAAAAGCTCTTACAGACCTTAAAAAATAACAGGGACAAGGTTCCGCTGCAGGTTTTGAAAAGCAAATATAAGACCGGCTACGATGCTCTATGCAAAAATATCAGCCATACGGCATCGGAATATGCAAAACAGGTATCCCTGCATGACATCCGAATCCACAAGGATTATCTGGAGGAAGGGGTATCCATCATCAACCAGAGCATTGAAGCTTCCGGACTTTTAAAGGAACTCTCAAAAGCTGCTTTTCTCAGGCAGGACATTACCGAATTTACAAATCTGGCAGAAAAACTGCGGGGTATCATCCTGGAAGCTCTGGAACCTTTTTACGGAAAACATACCGGCTTATACCTTACCGCCGAGTGTCTGGAAAATCCTGAGATACTTCCGGAGATTTACTGCCTTGCAAACGGCTGCATCTGGCGTGACGGGCAGTGGATTCCCTTAGAACGGATTTATCCGGCTACTTCAAAAAACGTACCACAAGAATCTGCTCTTTCGCAGACCGCCTGAAATACAAAACTATATGAAACAAAAAGGAGAGAACAGCAATGGAACAATTACAAATTACAAGAAATATCAATCAACAGGTCTGCCAGTTTTTTCTGACAGAAGTGGAACTGGAGGCAGCCTACCGCCTCATGCAAAGACGCTATTTGGATGAAGATTTTGCAAATACCCTCTGCAACGAAGCCCAAAATCCTGACTGCCGGTTTCATACCGGACATCTGGAAGAATTTCCGGAGCTGACTACATGGCTTTGTGAATACTTTGACCATTTCTTTGATGCAAATATGGCACACAATGATCTGCTTGAGCTTACGATCAACCATCTGCAGCACGCAAGCCTCACTCCTGCTTTTTTTACCGAACTGGCACGGCTTGCACCTGCGTTCTGCGAAGGCACGGAAAAATCCGTTGCACACTGCGAGGAAAACTGCTTACGGTATCACCGCTGCAGCAATATCGCCCAGGCAGATGACCGCAGTAAGCGTTGGGAACTGCTTGCGTCCCTTCTTACCATGCACGAACACGGTACCTGCAGCTGCTCTGCAAAGGACGCTGCTCCCTGTGAGGCTTCCCGGTATTTATCCGGAGAATGGGACATCCACGATTTCTTTTCCTGTGTGACGGAAGGTTAAGGAGGAACTGCCATGAAACCACTTCATAAAATCAAAGAAAAAATATCGGATCTGATTCAGAAGGAAATGGATCTCACCAATGCAGAAATTGCTGACCTGCAGCAAAAACAGCAAAGCAATATGTCTGTTTATGGTATCGGCGGCTTCTACAAGCGGTATGAAAACGCCATCAAGCGCAGATATAACCATCTGGAGGAATTGGAAGCCCTGCAAAAAGTACAGGGACGAGTCATTATTTTAGAACCACTGCGAATGTACGGCTACTGCTGTCCCGGCTGTAATGAGAAAATCTATCTTACCTCACAAAGCCCTGATACCGTAGACTGTCCGCTCTGTGGACGCAGAATTTATAAGGATGGTGTGTATACGGAATGGAATATACAAAAAGGCAGCCGATATACCCGACTGCACCATTAGAAGGAATACAATTGACAATCACTTGAGCCGGCTGATAACAGTCGGCTCTTTTACTATATCTTGTATTCATCCGTTTGACTTATTCTATATATAGTGTTATAATGAATTTGTTATTGAGTTTGTGCCATTCCGAAACGGAATCACACGTTGTTTAAGATTGTACGAAGTCAGAAAGTACAGAGTGTCAGACACTCTATGCCTTCTGGCTTTTTTATTTGCGGCAAATGCTGCACGTTAGCAGGAATTATCAAGGATATATACTGTCCTTCATAACTCCTGCTTTTTTTATGCAACGGGAAAGGAGGCTATGCAGATTCCCACGCACATCAATGACAAATACAGCATAAAGGAGTGAGAATGAACCATGCACTATCTGACACTGATTACTGCCGAAATCCCGGAAATTACAGAGGATGAGCAGACAAATGAAGCTGTCAAAGCGCAAATTGACAAATTAGAAAATGAGAAAGAGAGCTTTCCGGAAAAATCATCTGGTATCCTTAACCTTCTCATTGCAGCCTGCAACAGCATCAGGGATGAATTTTCCAGAGCAGTTGCTTCTGCTGCAACTGACATACTGGAGCCGTATCACTGTGACACGGAAAATCCGGATTATCTGGAGTTCTGGGATAAGACACCCGAACTGGAAGCTGCTTATGAACAAAGCATTGACTGTTTCCTGCTTCCGCAGGGCAAAATCGTTACTTCCAGGCATCCTGCCATATACGGACGCTTTACCATCCGTAATGGGAACGTATATGAAACCCATGCAGGTCCATTACACCACGAAAAAAGAACCAAAGCAGCCAAACGAATCAAAGCCCTTCCGTATTATCCGATTAAGAAGCTCTATCTGGATTTTTCCGATTATGCAGAGGAATACTGGGGAGTCTCCTATCATCCTGAACAGGAAGCTTATGGATTTTACTATAATCCAAATGCTTTTTTTGACTGGTATTCCATCGGCGGACGCTGGCCAGACCTTTTCCTTGTAAAAGAAGACTGTGCGGAATGCTCCATCGGAGAGAAAAGCTTCTTGTACGACAACGTAACCATACCGTGTCCGGAAGGATACAAATGGGTTTGTGCTGCCAGAAAGAAGGATATTGAATGGCAGGCAATGCGGGACTGGCGTATTTTAGGTGCCAGAAAACATTTTCAGAGTCTGGAAAAGCTGTTCCTTACCGGAGAACGGGATAAGGATATTTACGGAATGGTGACAGAAGAAGGAATCGTAAACTGCGGGCGGCTCATTTATGAAAAGGGAGAAACGGAAGAACACTTCCTTGCTCACCATAAGTTCAATGAACTCAAACGCTATCCCATCTGTTTTTACGCATTTCTTTCAGACGGCTGTTGGAATACCCAATACGACCTTTCCGATTCAAATAACAATGATCCATGGGATGACACACAGGGTAACTATATTGATTCCTTATCGGATGATACTGTGCTTATCGGTGTGGATTTACACGCGTAAAGGAGGAAAATCATGCAAACGAATGTAGAACAAATTCACGAACTGGTGGACCGGCTCAACCGCTACCGCCATGAATATTACAACGAAAACAGCCCCAGCGTAGAGGATGCGGTCTACGATCGTCTTTTTGACGAACTGGCAGAATTAGAAAAGGAAACCGGAATTGTTTTAAGCAACTCCCCTACCCAGACCGTAGGCTACAAGGCTGTTAGTTTTCTGGAAAAGGTAAAACATCCGATTCCACTGCTCTCTCTGGGAAAAACAAAATCCGTAAAGGATCTGATTACGTTCTTAAAGAAAAAGGATGCCCTGCTCATGCTGAAGTTAGATGGGCTTACAGTGAAATTAGTATATGAAGATGGAAAGCTGATCGAAGGCTCCACCAGAGGCGATGGCGATGAAGGCGAAATCATCACTCATAACGTGCCTGCCTTCCGCAATGTTCCTCTGACCATTCCCTACAAAAAACGACTGGTTATCACAGGGGAAGGATTTATCCACAAAAGCACCTTTGAACGCTTAAAGGATACCCTGATCGGCAGTGATGGAAAGCCCTATCGCAATGCAAGAAACCTTGCTGCAGGATCTATCCGCTGTCTGAATGCCGAAACCTGTAAGGAACGGGACATCAGCTTCTTTGCCTTTAACGTTTTGGAAGGTTTTGAAGAATTGCCGGATATAAGTGACAGCAGAAACGGTAAGCTTTTAACCGCAAAGGAACTGGGCTTTGGCATCTGTCCTTATGTAACGATCTCGCCTGAGATCACCGAAGCAGAGCTGGAAGCACAGATCAAAACACTGACGGATTTAGCCGCACTCTCAGACATCCCGATTGACGGAATGGTAGTCCGCTTTGATGCTCTTATTTACTCCTTGAGTCTGGGGCGTACCGGCCATCATTACAATGATGGCATTGCTTTCAAATTTGAGGATGATATGTATGAAACCATCTTCCGTTCGATTGAATGGCAGACAGGACGCAACGGAGAAATCGCTCCGATTGCCCTGTTTGATACCGTAGAGATTGACGGATGTGAGGTATCCAGAGCGACTCTCCATAATCTGAGTTTCATCAAAAATCTGGAACTGTATCCGGGCTGCCGTATTCTGGTATCGAAACGCAACATGATCATTCCCCATGTGGAAGAAAATCTTGACCGCGGACACTATCAGGATATGATCCCGAACTCCTGTCCATGCTGCGGCAGTAAAACGCGTATTTATTCCCGCGCGGTGGAAAAAGACCGGATTGTGCAAACCCTGCACTGCGATAACCCTGACTGTGCAGACCGTATCTTACAGCAATTTGTACATTTTACAGAGAAAAAAGCCATGAACATCAAGGGTATTTCAGAAGCCACACTCTCCCGGCTCATTGAACTGGGATATTTAAAAAGCTTCCATGACCTGTATCATCTGGATCGATACCGTGAAGAAATCATTGCATTAGATGGTTTTGGCGTAAAATCCTATGAGAAAATGCAGGCTGCAATCGAAAAAAGCAGAAATACAACCTTTACCCGCTATCTGGTTGCCATGGACATCCCCATGATCGGCAAAACTGCCAGTCAGGAACTGGAGCGGCATTTTAACGGCAGCCTCCAAGATTTTGAACTTGCCGCATTTGACCGCTTTGACTTTACCTGCCTTACAGATTTTGGCGAAACCATGCGTGATAACATCCATGAGTGGTTCCATGACTCAGACCATATTTTATTATGGCGTACCTTACAGAAAGAATTTCATTTTGAAGAAAGAAAAGAGGAAACTATTATGACAGAAAAACAGAACAATCCATTTGCAGGCTGCACTATCGTAGCAACCGGAAAACTTGAAAACTTTACCCGTGACGGTATCAACAGCAAAATCATCAGCTTAGGAGCTACCGCAGGCAGCTCTGTAACCAAAAAGACCGACTATCTCATCTGTGGTGAGAAAGCCGGCAGTAAACTGAAGAAAGCACAGGAACTGGGAATCACCGTCCTGACAGAACAGCAGTTTATGGATATGATTTCTGCATAAAAGAGCTGACAGGTTTATGAAAGACACGGAAGCTGCCCCGATAAAAAAGGGCAGCTTCTCTTCTTTTCCAATATCATTTCTATTTTATTTGTCTTTTTTATTTCTCAATCATATAATAATATTAAAACTAGTACAAATTATTGCTACGAAAGATTTTTTCGCTATGCAAACACTATACAAATACTGAAAAAGCATAAGAAAACTTTCAAGTATATCTTTACATGAATAACTTATTTGCTTATATATTTTTCATTACAACATCTTTCATTCTACTACAATCAAGTTTAATAATGCCTGCACCTGCTCATAGGCATCCCGTTTTATCATTTCGATTTCTTCTTCATCTTCCAAATCAAGAAAATCCGACACGTCTTTTGGACCAGCATGGTTGGCAGAAGCAAATTTGCCTGCCAGTTTATTTCTCATTTCCAGTACCAGATTTTTATCTGCCACCGGCTTAAACTCACCTGCCAGTTCTTTTACTCCACCACTATAATGTTTAATGATGAAATAAATGTCGTACGCATCTTTTGCCTTACCTCTGCCCATTGCAGCTGTTTTCATAATAATATATGGAACCACTGCCACTACATTTACATTTGCCACATCCATTGCTCCATCTGTGCGCTCTGCTTCCACGCTGATTTTCTGAGCAGGAAAATCAAAGGCAAAATTGCCGCCGGTTGCTTTTAGTGCCTTAATCCCCTGTATATGCTGGCTTCTCCTTTTTGGCTGCGTTCCACCATACATTCCTGCCAAAATATCCACATCTACATCATAAGAAATCCCATCCACCTCTACGGTTTTGATAAACGAAAAATATTTATCTGGATGTTCTCTGTAAGCATTTTTCTGTAACACACGCGACATATTTTGGTATCCTTCATCTTCTAATGTCAGATGATTGATCAGGACATCCACATCCACGCTTCCTACGTGACCCTCTCCCGGAAACATAAGATCAGGCACCCAGCCTCCCACAATACGAATTTCTTCCTCATATTCCCTGAAAATATTAACTAACTCAACAAGGACTCTGTGTGCCGCTTTTTTCTGTCCTTCCGAATAATCTATACTGCTTTTTAAATCTTCATCTCTTATCATTTGATAATCTCCTTCCTGAGAACAGCTTCTGCCATTTCCTCCCCACGTCCCTTTAGCTGCATACAGTCTAAGTAAATTTGTACCGGTGACACAACCAGCGACTCCTCAATTTCTCTGCTGTCTTTGATATAAGAATCATTTTCCAACGGAAAAATTACCACGTTGGAACCACTGCTAACTTCCTTCATCTCCAGATAAGTGATTGCTTCCTGAATATCCTCCGGTTCCAGATACAGATGAACCTTACTATAACGGACAACCGGCGTATAACGGACACCTCCGGAAAAACCCGTTAGGTAAGATTCAATTCCCATGTCCCTTTTCAGCAGCTTCAGTTTCTTTTCCAAAACAGAAACATTATCCAGACTGTAATAGGCATACGCAGGTATTTCTTTTTTACCATATGCACTGCTCCACTCATGTAAGAGTGCTTCCGGCTCCCTGAGCATATATCCGTCCTTTGTCTTTTCTGCCCATGCGTTTTCCAGCAAAAAATTCATTACCTTTGATACCTGCCCAATACTACAGTTTACTTTCTGCGCCAAATATTTTAGTTTCCATACTTTTGTAACATCTGCAAACAGTTCCCGCAAAATAAGGGACGATACCACAGAGGAACGTTCAAATATAGTCGCTGCCTTATATTCTTTCGGTCTGGGATTTTTATTTCCTTTCTCTGACAGATAAATGGAGTGTCCTACAAACCAACAGTTTCCGGCATAATCAAAGTAGCCCATTCCATTCTGCTCACATATTGCGGCAGTACGCTCTGATACATATGGAGAAACCAAAATTCCCATTCCCTGTTCTCTGCTCTGCTTTTCTATCAACTGCATAACCGTAGACGGGAATACCTGATTTACCACGCAGGCATTTAGCAAAAATTCATAGCCGTCATCCATCTCTACGGATGCAATAAAACCATCCTCTGTTCTTTTTACCACTTCATACTTTTGAATATTAGGAAGTTTCAAAAATTTATTTTCGACACATTCCAATCCACATCTATCAATTTTCACTCTAATCACCGCTTTCACTATATTAGTGAAACTAATTATATCAGTGAAACTTTTGCAAGTCAATTATAACCGATAAGTTTTTTAAAAGCCCACAACTTTAAATCTAAAATTACAGGCTTTCAAAATAAATTATCTCTGCCTTACCTCCAGCCCATCCAGCTTCAGTCCCGGCAGTCCTACCAGATACCAATCCTCACTCATCTCCACACGGGCTGGTACCCATACACCATTTAACTGAAATTCAAAAACTTCTCCACAATGAATCCCCTCATAATCCCTCTTATGCCCATCCTCATCTATGTAGTCAAAATTGTATCTGCCACATTCCTTATCATAGTATAATGTTCCCTGTTTCATATGAACCCTCCTGCAAAATATTTTATATTGAATAAGTACCTATCTGATCTGTATTTCTTGAATTTATTTTTTTGTATCTTCCTTCCTTAATGCCCTCCCTCATATTTCTTTACCAACCGATAGAAACTGTCCTTCTTCAGCCCCAGCAAGGTCATTGCTTCCTTTGCCGTAATGACACCTGCTTTCCACCTGCTATAACAATCCTCCCAGTTCTCCGGATATTCTATCCGCGGTCTGCCCAAATACCGCCCGGCTTCCTTTGCTACCGCGATTCCCTGTTTCTGAAGCTCATGCCGTTCTTCCCAGTCACCTTCCGCTACATAGGATAACAGGGCAAGCACCACATCCGTAATGACCTGTCCCAACAGATCCTTATTCAAGGATGTGTCCAGAATTTTCATATCCGCCACACGAATATCCATCTGTAGTTCTTTCGTAATATGATGCCACTCCCTGTAAATCTCCGCATAATTTCGTCCGAACCGCTTCAGCTCCGTTACCGTAAGACGGTCTCCCGGACGCATGATGTGATTGACCAGCATATCATAGGTTTCACGGTTAAAATTGTGGCCCGACTTCTTCTCTACATAAATGTTCCGTTCCTCAATTCCCATCTCCTGCATGATTTTTATCTGCCGGTCCGGGTTCTGCTCCTTAGTGGATACTCTCACATACCCAAAGTCCATCTCCTGCTCCTCCTTTCATAGAAATCCGTGTCGCAAAAGGTATACCTTTAGAGATACAATTTTTACTGTCCAAAATATCCGCTTTTTCTATCTCAAAAGGTTCCTTTTTCTTTTTGCGACATCGCAGCACACTCATTACACCTTTTGCGATACATCATTCTATACGCAGAGCGATTTTAAATTACAACGCTTTCCAATCCTTTAAATTTGAAATTTCTGAATACATTTCAAAAGTGTGGCAGAAAGCTCCTGATATAAATCCTCATCAAAAATATTGATGTCCATGGAATTTTTGATCAGAAGCGGGCGATACATCCGGAAAATTTCCTCCTGCGCCTCTTTATCTCCATTCTGTGCCTGTCTGAGCAGTTTTTCAAAATTCATTCTTTTTTACCTCCAGTCCTTTTCTCAATTTTCTGATGATGTAGAAGTATGCCATCTCTGCCTGCTTTGGCTTCATGCCGAACTTCTTTCCAAGCTCTGCAAATGTAAGCTCTCCAAAAATTCTGGCAAAAAGAAGTTTCCTCTCATATTCCTTTAACCGATTAACAGCCTTAAAAAGCTTTTCGCTTTCCAACATAACCATCAGATCTTCAAATCTCTCCCAGTCCTCCATGATAAACGCTGTCTGCTCTCCAATATAGCCATGATACTGTTCGTCAAAATCATGATATTTCTTCTCCAGTATATCCGGTTGTACTGCTTCCATCTCTTTTAGGAATTTCTTACGTTCCATATAATGAATCCGCTGATTGGTTACTGCTGCTACCAAATATGCTGTAAAACGGTTTTGCACCGTATCTGTATATTTTTCTTTCATCCCCTAATCCTCCAGTTGTTTTGCTATTTTCCGAGATTGCAAAACCGGAGGTCCCCTAGACGAAAAGATTAAAAATATAAAAGAAAAAGAACCATTATCTGCCATATCATTCAGATAATCGTCCTCTTTATCCATTTCCACCAAATGATAGCGTAATACACTACCATTCCTGCCGAGCTGCATCCAATGACAGCTTATAATTTTTTTAACTCATTTCCCTCGCTAATGCTGAACTTACAGTTCTCCCCCAATACTGACCATGCACCTTTCCCATGGTCACATAAAAACATCCAAATAAAATCCTAATGAACCATGTTTTTTTGTCCACCAGAATTTTCAATATTTAGTAGTATATAAACACCCTTTCTAGTATGTCTATACCATTTTTACTTTTATAAAGTATGGCAATAGACTACTAACAGGAGGTGATTTCATTGTCTTTATCTATTCGCGATGCCCGCATTCTCAGCACTGCTTTGAAAAAGGCCCGCGCCGAAAAACATCTGACGCAGGCCGAATGTGCAGAACTGCTAGATCACTCCCTATCCTTTCAAAAGGATTTGGAGCGCTGCCGGTGTTCTCCAAGCATCGAAAGCTTTTATCATATCTGCAGACGGTTGTATCTTTCCGGAACTGCACAATGCAAACTCTGCATACCAAAAACTGCTAATTCTATTATCCCAATGTAATGAAAAAAATCTGAATGTCCTTATCGCAACAGCGATTGCCCTAATCGAAAATGCTGAATAGATACTTTCTTCAGACAAACCAGCAAAACAGAATCACTGTTACTGCTGGTTGTCTTCTGTTTTATATTGTAAATCATTAAGTAAATTGCCAGATAGATAACGAAACTTCAGCAAAATCTGCTATCCTACTTGTAAGGAATACAATTTCAAAATGAGGAATATTATGTTGAATTTTCAAAATAATATTATCACTGTTATTGAAACTTTTGAAGACTTTACTTTAACTGTTTATATCGTTATTGATGATTTATATCATCATTTCCCCCCACTTGAAATCACTCCAATGCGACGCATTCTAGCTTCCAAACTGTCTGATTCAAAAATTATTATCAGCCTTTGTGGAGAACTACTTAGATTTGATATGAAATTGTCTGATTTTCTTTTGTAAAAAAATTGAGCGTCATCTTTTCCCAAACTTTTGCAGCCGAAGTCACTTTAACAGGACACAACGTACTATTCTTGAGACAAGGAAACTGCTGCGTCCGAAAATACTTTCTGCTTTTCCTATACCGTTCAGCCTATTGAAGCAAGATATCAAAAAACAAATTATCTAACTCTCGCCTGCTTTTAACGAAACCCCTGTTCTCGCTGTCTATTCTGTTACAAAAATCTGCGAACAAATAGCACAAGTTAATTACACACATTCCAATGTCAGTAAAGGTTTTCACAAAGAGTATATCATAATTGGAAATCCCAAGCAAGGGTTAAAGTACTGCAGCCAAACATAGTATATAGGTTTGTCAAACATATGTTACACCCTACTGAATAAATTCTTTTAGGACAGTCTAATGGACCAACCCAAAGGTCTCATAGGAAACAAGTTATAGTCTCTGCAATTATAGAGCTGGAGCTGCCGTGAGAAATCCTGAAAGGAATAAAACGTATGAGAAGCGTAAAATCGTTCATTATCTTTGCGATGGCTACGTTCTACTTTTCCATTGTATCGGGATGTAAAGGGACGTATCAGTTTATGCTGGATTCCATGCTTTTTAAGGTGCGCTAGAATAAGGTCAATATCTCCTTTCCGGAAGTGGAAAAACGTTTTATGAATTCCGCACTATTGTCAGTCTAGACACATTCAATGGGCATAGAAAAAGGCTAGGTCAGCTGTTCAAGAAATTGTGCGCAAGAGTAGATACTGTGTCCCTCGAAGGCTTCCACATAACGCCAGCAAGAATATTCGTCAATCGCAGTATTATTGATAAAACTTCTTTCCTTTTGCTTCATTGACTTGCCATGTAGGGAAGCTCCTTTATGTATTTTTGTTTTGTGATGATTCAAATATAACACAAAGAGATTCTATCCTCGCTTTTTAATTATTCAGTTGTAACACATGTATTATTATCCTACAGAACTGCGGAAACTCAAGAACATAAGTACTTGATATATTATTAAAAATATGATAATATAAATTAAAACCAATAGTTTTTCTAGGCAATTATGATTTTCAACGACTTCAGAATTTCACAAATGCCTATATAATTTCTCATCAGAAAGGAGACATTAGTTTATGGAAAATGATACCATTTTGATGGATGAGGTAAATGTACCAGAAACCTATTCATTTGGTCCTGGTAGTCCTGGATTTGCTTGTGGTGCTGATTGCACAGGTCTTGTATGTGCCGTTGGTGGCGGAGGTGCATGTGGTGGTGCATGTAATGGACTTATTTGTGGTGGCGAATGTTAAATCAAAAAACAAAGAGTCTATAAAATTTTTTCTTGCTATAACAAAAACCTTCTATGATAAAATAGTAATCATAGAAGGTTTTTGTTATAGCAAGAAAAAGAACCCCGTATATCAAGTACAAATGACGAAGAAATATCATCTAGATACTCCTGAAAGAGCGTATAATATCAATTCTTTAAAGAAATACTGAATGTCATCCTCAAAAAATGACTGAATAGTACCATCTGAATAAGCACTTATGTTACTCCAAACCCAAGCATTCTGTGATTATTATGCTGCGGTAGAACCTCTGTCTGCTGAAATCAGATTCATGGTCCTGGCGGCACAAAGTCATTAGATTTTGCTTGATTACCACAGACTTATTGAAACAATGTCAAGGCCAAAGCCGCCAAGCGGAGCGTTAGCTGCCTTTACCAGCACCGTTCCAGTAAGTAATCCTTTGAGACAAAATCATTAATTTTGTTTGGGCCTCATTCTTACGAAATGATGTCCAAGAGGGAGGGACAGTAGTATGAAAATCCATATGCCTCAAGGTCGCAATCCCCTTTGAACCTCAAATGGTAAAAAAATCCCTCCCCACTATAAAAATAAAAGCTGAACACGGATCACCTATTCAAAGCAGAGGATGATTTGTTGTCTGATATCATAGCTGGTTGACTGCTGGCTACTAAACGACTGAATTTAATTTTTGCGAAAAAATCTTGACACTATCGAATTTTATATTTTCGAAAGAACATTGACACTATCAAATAAAAAAGGCTGACCCTCAAGTCACTTCCCCAAACAAATTGATAATCCCTAAAAAAGTGGGATTACCAAAAAACACAACCTCCTATAGTTCTCTGTCTTTGATTGTGTCATATCTATATTTTAATATTTCCTTATCAAAACACCATATCACTCAACATCATTTCTATTAAACAGATACATACCGAAAAAAGTTGGTAATATAGTATATGTCCCAAATACCAAAAAACCAACGAAAATATCTCTTGTAAGGGGGGTGTACGTTGCCAATTTTTCTAAACATGGAGCCATATAAAATTTACTTATATCTATCTCCATCCTAAATATTGCACTAATTAACATTAAAATAAACGGAAAAAAAAGGAGGAATAAAATATTACACATCACAGCTTTTCCGGTAGTTTTTGCTGAAAACGCAAGAAAAATAAATACCGAAGCATAGGCTATTGTCAGCAAAATAAACATTAAAATAAATATCCCTAACCCTTCAAAGTTAAAAATCTTATTTTCATCAAATCCCCACATTGACGTAGCTGAAAAAACCAAAAGAATTCTACTCAACAAAAAGGTGAGTACCATTGTAAGACTACATACTATAAGTTTTGACAAATAAACGCACATCTTTGAATATCCTTTAGCTAAAATATTTCTTACTCGCATTGATTGAAAATCAATACTCACAATATTAGCAGTCATTATTGCAAGAACTATTAGCAAAAAATCATCAAATCCCTGTTGAATAATTACTCCTGCACCAGTTACATCTAAATTACCATCAAAAAAGTAATCTGTATACAATAATCCAAAAAACATTACATCATATAACAAAACAGAAATCAACAAAATAAAAATATATTTATTTTTTAGCATTTTATAAAATTCTGCTTTTAATAATTCTCTCACTTATTACTCCCCTCCAAAAAAGAAATTACATAATCTTCAATTTGATATTCATTTTTTACAAGTTGAACAATAGTAATATCATGCGTGGCGAACTCCTTTAGTAACATATTGAGTTCCTTTTCTTTGCAAATATTTAATATAAAATATCCTTCTTTATATTGATATTCAAAAAAATTCATTTGTTGTAACACGCATTGTGTTTTTTCAACGTCTTTTTGCAATACTTGAATTTTCATACCACCTTTCATCTCTTCTTCTAATTCATCTGTTTCTATTTCTTTTATTAGATGTCCATCCTTCATTATTCCATAAATATGTACCATTTTTGCTAATTCATCTATAATGTGACTCGACAAAACAATAGTCATGTTATACTCATTATTAAGATCACATATTAACTTTCTCATCTGCTTAATACCAATCGGATCTAGCCCATTCATCGGTTCATCCAAAACAAGCAATCTGGGTTTACCCAGCAAGGCTAATGCTATTCCCAATCTCTGTTTCATTCCCATTGAATAGCTTTTTACCTTTTTCTTTTCATTAAAAGATAATCCTACTTTTTCCAACACTTCAGGAATTTCATTCTTATTAAAATTTCGCAATAAACACCCCTGTGCTGCAAGATTTTCTGCTGCAGTCATATTGGGATATAATGCTGGTTGTTCTATTAAGCAGCCAATTTCTTTCCTTTCTACATTTAAATTGGAGGAATTAAATAACTTTAATTCCCCACTGGTTGGCATGATAATTCCACATATTAATTTCATCAGTGTTGTTTTTCCTGCACCATTTTTCCCGACTAAACCGTATATTTTTCCTGTTGGAACCGTAAAATCTATTGATTTTACAATTTCCTTTTTTCCCATACTTTTACATAATCTATTTGTTTCGATTGCATTGATCATAAAATCAACCTGTATCAATGAATTATAAAATAAATCCATTTGCCTTTCCATTATATATAATATTTTGCTTGAGCATTGTATAGAGCTGCATATTCTCCATTTTGCATCATCAAATCTTTATGCATTCCTTTCTCAATAATTTCTCCATTTTTAAAAATAAAAATCACATCACAAAATCTAGTTACAGACATCCTATGAGAAATATAAATAATTGTTTTATCCCAAAAAAGCTTTTCAAATTGCTCATATATATTCGCTTCAGCTTTTGGATCAAGCGCTGCAGTTGCCTCATCCAATAAAACAAATGGAGAATCTTTATATAATGCCCTCACAAATGCAATCTTTTGCCCCTCTCCACCTGAAGGTTCAAATCCTCCTTTATCAAATTCTTTATAGATAAATGTTTCTATTCCATTATCAAGTGAACTTATCTTTTTAGAAAGACCACACTCCAAAAATACTTTATCATAATTAAAAGATTTCTTTGGATAATTAAGCTCAATATTGTCTTTTAAAGACATTGAAAATAATTTATAGTCTTGAAACACAGTAGAAAATAATCTTGTATAATAATCATAATCAATTTCCGAAATATTAACATCATTTATTGTAATATAACCTTCAGTCGGTTCATAAATGCGTAGTAGTAATTTAATAAAAGTTGTTTTTCCTGAACCATTCTCACCAACTATTGCTATTTTTTGATGACTACTAAATTTAATGGAAACATTTCTCAACGCGTATGTTTCCTGCCCATTATATCTAAAAGATACATGATGAAACTCAATATTTAAATTATTAGTATCAAATATAGGTTTCAATTCTCCCTTCTTTGTTTTGCTACTATTCATAGATATATATTTTTCATACTCTTCAAAATAGTCTGTACATTGTCGCAAATCAACCATTTGATTCATAATGCTCTTAAGTGTTTTAGAAAACTGGGCAATCCCATTTAGGTACATAGAAAAGTCTCCAACAAGAATTGTTCCATTAATTACTCTTAAAATCACATAAATATATAATGCAGTTTGTTGGCAAAAATACAGCAAACTACTAACTATATTTCCCTTGTATCTATTACTGCATATTTTTTCATAAATTTTTTGCATTTCTAATAATTGGACTTCATATTTCTTTGAAATCCATTCTCTTAAATTATTAACTCTAATTTCCTTTCCATATCTAAAATCTGAAAATAAATTTGAAAAATATAAACTTCTCCTTTCATACTTAACTCTCTGAAAGTTAAGGGTAATAATCCGTTTTTTTATAATGCCATCATAAATACCATTTAAAATGACAACAATTATAAGTATAGCAATTAGCCAGGAGCTTAATTGACTTATTATACCTCCTATTGCAATAATGCTTATACACTCTCCCATTATTTGAAAACCATTTTCTAAAATTTGACCAAACCCCTGATTATTACCATATAAATATTTATATGCCTTTTCCCTTATATCTAAGTATTCTGGACTTTCTGTATTACAATAGTCTGTTTCCATAACGATATTTCCCAAATAAATTTGAAATTCTTTAAAAACTAACATTCTTTTTAAAAATATGTTCTTTTCTAACATACCACTTAATATGTTTATAAGTAATGTTAGACTAAGTAATATAGCAGTATATTTAATTGCCCATGTAATGTTATGGCTCACAAACAATGCATTGATAATATATTTGGGAAGGATTAGCGAAACAATTAAAAATCCACTATTGATAATTTGTCTAATTATCAATAATATAACATAAGCCTTATTATATTTCCAACAGGTAGAAACATAATATTTAAAACCTTTAAAAATCTTCATCCCCTCCTCATTTTAACGAATTATTTTTTTTCTGAAAGTTTTATCAATAAATGCTCTATGAGTTTTCTATACATATCGCAAAACTTTCCATCAACCATTCCTATGCTGCCTGTATTAAGTAAATTCAACCCTAAGCATCCAGTACATAAATTTATAGCAAAACAATTCTCACAATCTTTACTATTTTTACGATTAACTTGTTTTAATTCCTCTAAAATATCAACGATTCTTTTCGATTTTAATGGATTATCATCAAAAACATTTCCCAATCTATACTCATCAATATCTGTCAACATAAAACATGGATAAATAGAACCATCAACAGCGACAGAAATTGTTCCATCTCCTGCATCACAAAGGTTATCCCCAACTGACTTTTTTATTGCAAGTCCTGCCATAATTCTTTGTGCAAATGAAAACGAATAATTTTTATATGGTTCCAACTTATTCGCTTCAAAAACATCATCTATCCCTTTTATAAATGGTTCATACTCTTTTAAAATAAATTCTGCATCTTCATTTCCTCCTGCCGGAACGCAATGTATTCCTATTGTTCCTAATTCCGAATATATATGCTTTATTATATCAATTAATGAAATTCCATTATTATAATGGTACTGTGTATATGTAGCCTCAATTGTATTTGGTTGCCCAGTTTTTTCTTTTAACATCTTGGCATTTTTTAATATTAAGTTAGACATACCATTACCATGCACATCTTTTCGAAGTTTATCGTTAACTTTTATATCTCCATCATAACTAATAGTCACTAATATATGATACCGTTGAACTAACTCTGCAAACCGTTCATCTATTAAAGTTCCATTCGTAACTATACCAATTTGTGTCTTTTTTTCTCGATCAATACAAATATTTTCAACTTTCTCACATATATATTCTACTGCATCCATGTTTAACAGTGGCTCACCACCAAATAATTGTATTGTTTCTATAGAATCAAAACTTCCATAAAATATATCAAAAATCCTATCTATTGTTTCATGCGTTATCATTGAAGCATCTGAATGATATGTTCCTCCATTAGCATAGCAATATTCACATCTCAAGTTACACCCATTAGCTAAGTGAATTACTAATCTTTTTAATTTATTACTATTGGATTGTTCATTGCTCTTGTTTTTTATTCTCGTTGTACATTCTTCTATCTTTTTCGCATATTCTTCTATACATTCCACTGATACTTCTTCTCTATTAGCAATTATTTTAATATCTTCTTTTGCCAATAAATCGTTTATAATTCGCTGAGCTTTTTCATTTACCCTAAAAAATCTTTTAGTTTCAGGAAAAAAAGCAATATCATACTCTTTTTCTGTTTTTATGTAATGTACTTTCAATTTTTCTTTCCCTCTATTTTTTTTATGTTTACAAATCTAAAACAGGTTATTGGTTTCCAAATTTTTTTCATATAACAATCTTATATAATCTCCTTAACAAAGAAACCCGCAACTTGTTCCATTACATCCCGTTCCACATAATGAACCAGGTGCATCACAACCAAGACCGCAGAACCCTCCTGAAGAGTATACCTCAATTCCACTATCTTCTACGTTACATTCCTCAAAAATAATATTATTTTTTTCTTCCATGCTTTAACCCCCTAATTAACAATTTAATCCACATATTGTCCCGCCACACGAAGAAATACCGCAAAAAATTCCTCCATATGTAGATATATCCTCATCATTCACATTATTTACATTGCATTCCTCAAAAACAATATCTTTAATATTTCCTTCATTCATTACAGGCACCTCCTACTTGTATAGAATTTAAATTTGGAATACCAATAACCTAGTAAAATAGTAACACTATTGCAGCACTTTTACAATTATTATTTTTCCTTCTGCCATCCTTCTTATCGATTCATCCTTCCCTATTCTCACTTCACCGTTCGGGCACACTTTCTCTCGGATATTCCCTTTTTAATCATAAAACAGTATAACTATTTGAAGTAAAACCTCCATTTTTCCTATAACGGATTTTCCTTTTAAATTCCCTTCTCCTCTAGATTTTTCATTAACCTCTTTACTGTGCTACAAGACAGATCTAGATTGTAGTCAATCCTTCCAATTGCCAGCCCACGGATTCCTTGCCACTCTCCACTCTTTCAGACACATATATACCATCACGCATCGATAAGGCATAATCAGTTCCTCTGTTCATATAACAGTCAGTATTGTATGTGCGATTTCTAGTATAAACGACATTAATTAACTGGACTTTTTTGCCGACAATGTTTCCACCTTTACCGCTTCACCGGGATCTATCTCTTCAATTTTATATTTCCAGTGATAAACTACGGGCTCTTCGTTGACCTCGTTAAAATACTTATAAATGCGATTGATCAATTCCTCTTTATATTTAACCCGTATTCCCCTAAGCGATTGACGTGTAAGTTTGCTGAAGAACCCTTCGACAAGATTCAGCCATGAACCGTGTTTAGGCGTGAATACAAATTCAAATCGTCCTGGAATGGTCGCAAGATATTTCCGAGTTTCATCTGAAGTATGCACCTTGAGATTATCAGGAACCAGCCGAATTTTATCTTTTTTCGGATACTTAGCATCAAGAAGCTTCAGAAACTCAATGCAGTCCTTGCTGTTATGGGTATCTCTCACAAGTGGAATTGCTTCGCCTGTCTGAAGGTCTATTCCAGCAAGAAGTGACACTGTTCCTAAACGTTTATACTCATAGTCACGGCTGAAAGTCCTATGTTTTTCATCTGGATATAAATCATCAGATGTTATTGCAATCGCCTGAATTCCTGGTTTTTCATCGTATGAGATTACATGTACCAACTGCTCATCATCTTTGAAGAGCAAAAGTTCACCATTCTCATCAAACTGAAGAGAAATTTGTTTATATACAAGAAGAACATTATGCATCTTCTGATCAAAATCAGGATCGCGATTCTCACAGTAATAAGTTATCTTGTTGGGCTTAATATCGGCCTCTTCAAGAATAGTACGGACCTTAGACTGACTTATTGTTGAAAGCCTTGTATGACCTGCTGCTTCTGCAAACTTATTTATATGTTTTGTGAGAAGTGCACATGACCAAACCTCAGCAGAGTAACCAAAATCTACTGGTTTCTGACAAGCAATGTTAATGATCCATGCCTTCTCGTCATCTGTAATCTCAGCATTACGACCACGACCAGGTGCATCAAAGAGGGCATTTTCAATACCGCATTCGATATATTTATTAATACAGAGCATAACACTCTTGCGATTCATATCAACTTTGTCCACAATTGTATCTATGGAAACACCATCAGCTTTTAGTAGGAGAATTCTTGCTCTTGCAACTGTTTGAGCTTGAATTGTACGTGCTTTAGTTTGTGTTTCAAGATATACCCTGTCTTCTGAACTTAAGGTAATAGTGGATGCTTTTCTTCCCATAGCAAATGCTCCTTTCATTCCATAAGAGCATTATACTATAGGAAAATATAAAGTCCATTTATTTAAAAACATTTATACTAGTGAAACGTGAAAGCAAATTTTTGAACAAAGAACAGCCAATTACAACACTTACTGTCGGTTTGTTTGGTACGCAGAAAAGGCTAAAATGAGCATATACAACGACGATTATGCCGCAAAATACCTTTGACAATATGGATTATTTTTCAAACTGTTACGCCCTCAACAATACTTTGTGCGTAAAGAATAAATCCACTCAACACAGATGCCACATTCGACATCTCCCTGCAGTTAAAGAAAAGGGAGTATAGACCCACACTTACAAGTGGTATCTATACTCCTTTATATTTTCTCTTGTGCTAAAGCATATTCCTCCATGCAATCTTTCATCTGCTCTGCCTTTATCCATGCTTTTTTGCCTGTTCAAATTCCGATGTCTTCACATAAGATTTCCGGCTTTTATTCTTACCAATCAACCTTCCTAAAAAATCCGTCACTATTAACCAGACCTCATTCATTTTCAGCATTTTCCACTGTTTCATCTTTTCTGATTATTTTCCATATATATTTGTACGCTTCATCTTTAGAAAGGAATGACATCTATGAAAATATACTGGAATGACACACCCAAAAATATCATCGCTTATAAAAAAGAACTGTGGACAGCATCTAACCTGTCTCAGGCAAAACTTGCCGGGCAACTCCAACTGCTTGGTATGGATTGTAATGACTTTACCATCCTTCGTATTGAACAAGTAAACCGTTTTGTACCTGCTACGAAATTGCCATCCTTGCAAATTTTTTAACATAACAACCGATGAATTGCTGGGTCAAAAGGAAGTGCATCTATAAAGAGCGGAATAAACTTCCTTTTTTTAGTGTTCCTGCTCCTTTTTCTGTTATCTCTTAAATGCCTCTAAAGAATCTAAAATTCCATTCAGAGTATCTGTGTCAAAGCTTTCCAATATATTTTCTTCCGTCTGTTCCTTTTCTAAACTGGTCTGCTGCACAAAATCTGTCTGCCCCCTTTTTTGCCTTTTGTTTTCTTCCAACACCTGCAACACAATCCGCCGTATGGCATTATAATCAGGAAAACCAGTCAACGGTTGATGAATTTCCCCTCCTCCTTGCATACTCTGATAGGCGAGAACCGCCTTCACAATGTACTGTGCTTTTCTTCTTCCCATAGAGTTTAAAAGTTCTGCTACATATACATGGTCCGGATCCTCTTTTTTAAAACCTATGGTAGTTACAAACGGATTCTTTTTTTCCATGGCAGCTTACCTGCCTTTCTTCTGTACCTGATAAAGCAGCTCATATCCTTTTGCATTTGCACAGATGTCCTCAATGAATACGCATTTTCCGGTTTTTTCAGAATTCTCCAGATATTTTCTAAGAAGCAATGCTCCTCCACCGATAAAAACCACGCATCCGGTCTTTAAGTCCAGACCGCGCTCTCTGAGTGTTCCTAAAAGGTCATCCACATACATCTGTGTCATGTCCCCTACCATACGAACCACCGAAGTATCATAGTCAGTTCTCTCACCCTTAATGATACTGTCAATATCTACTTCCTCCAACAAAATGTCATACTCGGAATTTACACGGGAGATTATTTTGTTATAAAGTGTGATGACACCTTTTTCCAATGAATCACATACGGATAAATCCGGTCTGCCGTTTCTAAGAAGCAGATAATCCAGTGTAAATCCTCCAATATCTACGGTAACCAACTTATTGAACCCCTGAATCTTGGGATAGATTGTCATGGCAGCCGCATAATCCTGTGGAAATACAGCAGCATCTTCAATCTCCACTTCATACGTTCTGCCATTGTAAGTAAATTCCTGCATTCCCCGTCCCATGAAATATTCCTGAAACTTTTTATGTAATGCACCATAATGTTTCGGCGGAAGTCCCACAGGCAGTCCTACCTGAAGGGAATTTTCCTTTTGGTTTAACACCTGCTTTTCTGCTTCCTTTGCAATGCCAAACAGAGTGAGGATAAAGAATCTCTCATCATTGCTCTTGTCCCTCATGTATGGAATACGCTGGTCAGACAGTGCATAGTATCTGCCGTTATAATACATATACTCTCCCAGTACAGGTCTGCAGTCACTTTCAATGATACCGGAAGTAAACACATGGTTCTCGGTCTTTAAGTTACGGTTGCCGTGATCAATCGGCACAATCAGTTTCTGATACGTCATAATGTCAGCTCCTTTTCAATTTCTTTAATGTTATATACGCATTGTCTATGTAAAAGCCAACAATAATACATAAAAAATGCCGAAGCAGCACTCTCCAAACGGAAAGTACCACTCCGGCATAGGTCTTATTATTTTATTACTGAAAGTATACTTATTACTTTTCCTGCTGTTCTTTCTCCAGTTCTTCGATTACAGGCAACGACAACTCCAGAAATTCTGCTATTTCTTCCAAAGTCAGTTTCTTGCTTTTCAGCATACGGATGGCTGCCATTTTCTTTTCATCCGTTATCATATCTTCCATTGCTTTACACATAGTCTGTATGCCCTCCTTATCTTTCTTATAATAGTTTGCTGCATCTGAAAGCACTTTATAATTCATATCATCCGGTTCCGTAACAGAAAAATCATGCATGAGTTTTCCAAGCTCCGTATCATCCCTGTATGCTGCATTCACATATATGATATGGGAACCATCTCCAAAGATTTCTTCCGTCTCTTTAATATATCGGTCAATATGATAAATGGGTTGATTCCTGCCGATTGCATCATTTTCCGTGATGAAAATGACATAGGTTTCTGCAAGATTCTCCACTTCAAAGCCCGCCGGCAAAATGTTGCTGTCAATCAGACTGCTGTTGTATCTTGCCCGCTTTGCACCGGCTCCCTTGTCCGCTCTCTGGATTTCGATATTGTAACGCATCCCCTGACTGTCCGTAGCATAAATGTCCAGTCTCAGAGAACGTCCCTGTATATTTTTCATACTGTACTGCGTCTGTATCTTTTCCACCTTAATATCCGGCTTATTCAATACAATACGGAGTACCAGTTCTACGGCTTCTGTATTTTCTTCAAAGCACTTCGTCATGAAATCATCATCTAACAGACGAAAGCCTCTAATACGCTGCAGCATTTCTTCCCGTTTTTGTTCTTCTCTTGTTCTGTTTTCCACTTTGTAATCCTCCTGCTTTCGCACAGATTCCACACACTCATAGTATCATAAAAAAAATATTCTTTCAATCAGTAACTTAAACTGCGGGGAATCGAAATTAGTAATTTTCTACCCCATTTTCCAGACTTAGAAGGTAATCGTCCACGCCTTTTACATGCTCCGCCCAGTCACCATCCTCATCCATATCCCAGGTGAGTGTTTTACCCTGAAGCTTCAGTGTCCGGCAGATGCCTGCTAGTTTTGCACATCCGCGTTGGATATTCTTTCGCTTCAGCTGTTTTTTTTCACAAAGGATGATGCTGTGCTGCCAGTCCTTTTTATAATGCTCGCAGTATCTGCATTTTTCATTGTAATCACCGCTGCATACCGGCTTTAGCAGCTTATCCATGTCATAAGCTTCATAGACAAATTCGGTTCCCTGAGCCTTCATTTCTTCCAGAAAAAGAGGCAGATTTGCGTGCTGGTTGACTCCCGGTACGCAGGCAAAGGTTCTTCCCGAAAGAAAATACGCTACATCTCCTTTTAAGGGACCTTCTGTTACAAACAGAATCTTCGCTCCGGCTTCTCCTGCCAGATGCACCGGGCTGCCGGAGGATGCTCCCATGTGAAAATTCACACTGGACAGCCAGATATATTTTCTGCCGTCATACGGATGATCCAGACGGATCTGCACTCCTACAATCAGACCGTCTATGTTCCTGACCGGAACCATATATCCTGCTGATTTTGGGTTAAAGTAAATCGTCCATTCTCCATCTGTATCCTGATAAAATCCCGGAACACCCTTTACGGTACATCCTGCTTCTATCAGTTTTTTAGTCAGCTTTTTAAATCCGAATACCGGCGTGCTTTTATAGCCGTTTTTCTCTATCTGTTCGATAGAAAAGCCTCTGTTTTCCAGATTCTTTCTGTGGCTTTCTACAAGAATAAGATTAGAAAAAAGCATGGAATACGTCTTATGCTTTACTTCATCAGAAGCCGGAGGAGCATTTTCTATCTCCGGTTCCTTTGCTTCCACCTGCTTATAGGTCACCTGATAAGAACGGGATTTCTCATTTTTACCCAGTGCATCTTTGATTTCCTGGCAGGCGGTCTGGTTATCCACTCCATATACCTTTCCGTACAGGGCGAGCATACCGCCGCTTTCTCCGCACCGGTTACATTTAAACACATTCTTTTTCAGGTTCAAATTCAGCTTGCCTTTTTTATCGCCGCAAAAAGGACAGTCCACATCATAACTTACTGTATTTTTATGTCTGATATGCAGATTCATCAGATATGCGATGTCCCTGATGGTAAAAGGAAAATCCTGCAAGGCTTTCCTCCTTTCCGCAGCCCGGCATTTTTAAGCCGGACTGCATGATATTTACTGGCATTGATCAGCCTGCCTGATTCATTGCGGTATCAATCAGTAATTTTGCTGCCGCCCGCAGGATATTGTCCGGACCGGCATAGGAAGATACATACCATTCCAGAGAATTTGGTTTCTCAATGGCTACCTGTCCCAGCGTCTTTCCTTTATTAAATCCTGTGGAAACCACAACTGCGGCTGCCATATCACGGTTCAGCATACGGTAGATTTCCTCTACCGGCATATCCTTACGGATGCCATCCTGTCTGTTTGCAACAGGTGTCTGACCGTCTTTACCAGATGCAGGTATCGGCTGATTTCTTGTTGCGGATGCAGATTTTACACTCTGTCTTACCGGTGCTGGCATTGCTGCTGCTCTGCCCACATTCTGCTGTGGTACTGCTTCTGCCGGAGTCTGAGCTGCCTGCTGCATGGCAGGTGTCATCCCCTGCTTAAATGCTTCCCCTACTTCTTCCGGCATTGGGATGTATTCTTCGATACCATGCTGACCGGGAATGTTTTCATCCTCCTGCTCCATAATGGTACCATCTGTTTCATCCGTCATTTCTTCTGCCAGAAAGGATTCATCCTGTATCATGGAACCACCCTGCATGATCTGACTGTCAATGGGTGCCTCTGTGACCTCCGGATCAAAATCCATTTCCTTGTCTGCAAACTGCAGTCCAAAACCGGCATCGGACAAAGCGCGTCCCACCGCCGCGGTTTCTGCAAGTTCTACATATTTGGCTCCGAACTTGTCATCATTCGTTAAGTATTTCTGTGCCAGCGCGTTGGAAATATAATTGGCTTCCTCATCATTGCGGTCCAGGTATACCCTTGCTTCCACAATGGCAACATTTTCTGTCAGCTTAATCAGCTTCTTTACAATCTTGCCCTGCGGATACTTCAGACGAAACCAGAGTTTTCGGTAAGCTACATCCAGATAATATTTTCCTGCCTGTCCCTCATTCTGAATCAGACGCATATATTTTCTGGGATCAAAACCTTCCACTTTGTTCAACTGATTGATTTCAGACACCTCATCATACATATAGGTACTGCTGTTTACTGCCATTTCATTCATTATGTATTCTCTCCTTCCATACGGAGAGGGCAGATACATACTCATATAGTAAGTACCGCCTTCCTCCTTTTTCCTTGAATTTTTTTGTTTTTAATTTTTAGGAAGCTATTTCTATCGGCAGTACAAACTGGCCGCCTGCTTCTTCCACATACTTCTGTACTTCCTTCTGTTCCACTACGATTTCTGCTTCTGCCACGATGTTTTCTGTATCTTCTGCTCCCGTAAAAAAGTCTGCAAATCTGTGATGATTCAGATAAAACATTGGCGTATACCATACTTCATTGTCCGGATGAAATCCCGGCTTTGCCAAACTGTCTCCCACGATTACTACCGCCGGACACCCCAGCAGGGAAAGCTGAATATAACACATCAATGCTGCCGTCTGGTCAATATCCTGTGCCACAAACAATACATCCCGCTGATAGTTCAGCTTATGTTCTCTTGCCACATTTGCAAAGGCAATCAGCATTGCCCCTGCTCCGCAGGCTGGATCACTGACGGTGATATAGTCCTTTTCCTTCTGTTCTTTTTTACTTTCCAAATCCTGATCTACCATCTGGACCTCTGCCATGAAATGACTGATATGGTAGGGTGTGAAAAACTGTCCCTTCTGTTCCTGCTCTAGATGAAGCCTGTGGTAAAGTGTCCCTAATAGATCCTGTTCCGGGTTAGATTCCAACCCCAGCATAATAAGTCCAAACATTTCAGGAAACAGGCTGCGATATTCTTCCGGATATTTATGGATAATCTCCAGATACCTCTTTTCCCGTTCTTCCCATGCATCTGTCTTGATCACATTTGCCATAGAAACCGCACTCAGATACAAAAAATCATTCCATATCTGCCACTTAGGGTAACGATAGGAAAACTTGTCAAACACTGCTAAAAATTCTTTACTATAATTCTTCTCTTCCTTCATTCTTCTGATCCTTTCGATTCTGCCTGAGTAATCTGAATCCGAAACTGGCATCCGGTAGCCTTTTCCCTGATGTCCATGCCATCCTGATCACTTTTCATAAGTTCTATGCCGTTTATCTTCATGGCTTCCGTAATACGTGCAAGCACACGTTCTTTTTCCATAAAGCTGTTCTGGCAGTGGCATTTCTTGCATCCACATTCGGAAAGGGTGCAGCGATACACCCTTCCATATTCTTCCATGACGCAGGGATTGCAGATATAGAGGTTCCTGTTACCCAGTAGGGATACCGCATAATCCAACAGTTGTCGGAGTATGGATACATCCCACGGGAAGATTTCCTCTACTTTCTCATTCTCTGCACCATCCAATTCCAGCAGTTCCAGAAAATATCGGTATGCCGCATTATCCAGTGCATCCGCACGATTTATCATGGCTTCATTCATTTCCACTTCTTCCAGCATTTCTTCTGACTTCATACAAAATCCTCCTTTACAAGTTGATCACCTGCTGCTCATATACCTCCTTCTTGTCAGAGGCGGCTTTTTCCTCAAGTAGCAGATTGTATTCCTTTACCACTCGTTCTCCCAGTCTGGTGTTACGGTTATCACTTTCCGTATTATGAATTGCCGTGTAGATTGCTTTTTTGCTTCCTACGATAATAACTCTGGCTTTCGCTCTGGTAACTGCCGTATAAAGGATATTTCTTCTTAACATTTTGTAAAACATGGGAAGCCACGGCAAAATGACTACCGGATACTCAGAACCCTGACTCTTATGTACAGTCGTTGCGTATGCGTGTTCCACCATGTCCATTTCATCACTGGTGTATTCCACGCTCCGTCCGTCTGAAAATGCAAGTCTTGCCAGTTCTGTTCCTTCCTCATCCAAATAAATATCTGTCACATAGCCAATGTCCCCGTTGCTGATGTCATTCTTATTTTTGTTATGGATGATACGGTCACCTACACGGTAGCTTCTTCTGCCGGCCTTAATTTCTGCCTTTCCTTCCGCCTTCGGATTGATGATCTCCCATAACCGTTCATTCAGTGCATCCACACTTGCCTCTCCTTTTTTCCTAAAAGGTGTCAGCACCTGCACCATATCCAGACCGTTTTCTGCCACGGTTTCCTGATACAGCTTCTGCACAATCTCTGCGGCATCTGCTGCGGAAGCTGCCGGATAAAATTCAAATCCGGAACCATAATCCAGCATGGCATTGTTTTCCTGCATCCTGTGGGCATTGACTGCAATTCTGCTGTTCTCTGCCTGACGGAATACCATATCAAGCACGGTTACCGGAATGGCACCGCAAAGCACCAGTTCCCGGAATACATTGCCGGGTCCTACACTGGGCAGCTGGTTGACATCTCCTACAAGCACAAAACGTGCGCCTTTTCTAATATGGCTGAAAAACTCATAAGAAAGCCTCATGTCTGACATGGTAAATTCATCTGCAATGATAAAATCCGCATCCAGCATTTCTTCCATGGCTTCACACTCCTCATCGTTGGTAAGTCCCATGGCACTGTGCATGGTAATGGCATCTGACCTTCCGGTACTCTCTGCCATTCTTCTGCTGGCTCGTCCTGTGGGTGCTGTCAAAAGCACGTTACTTCCGCCCAGCTTCTCATTGATATAAAGGAGTACACGCTGCACTGTGGTTTTGCCTGTTCCGGGTCCGCCTGTAATAATGCTCACCAGACAGGTAAATGCCTTTTTGACACCCTCTGCCTGTTTTGCAGACAGAAGGATCCCCAGCTCTCTTTGTGCTTCCGCTATGAATGTGTCCAGATTGATGGGAACTACACATTCCTGTACTAAATGCTTTGCAAGCGTCTTGGCTGCTCCGCATTCAAATCCATAGAGTTTTGCCGGATAAAGGGCATTGTTCTCATAATAGAGTTCCTTTTCTTTTACCATCCGGTAAAGTTCCTGATACACTTCCACTTCGGATACCACTTCTTTGCTGTATCCGCTGTTTAACTGTTCATATACCTTTTTTTGGAATAACTGCTTGTCGCAGAACAGATGTCCCTCCTGTATTCCCAGTTCCATACAGTAATGAATGCAGCCTTCGATCCGCATGGGATCATTTAATCTGCATCGGTTGGCTTTGGCAATCTCATCCACCGTAAGAAATCCGAAACCGTTGATTTTACATAGTGTAAACGGCTCCTTCTTTACGGTTTCCAGTGCTTCTTCTCCAAACGATTCATAAATTTTCTGTATCTTTTTCGGGGTAACATTGAAGGGTGTCAGATAAGCGGCAAGGTCACGGATTGCCTGACTGCCGTGATAGGAAGCCAGAATGGTTTCCAGTTTTCTTTCTGTGATGCCTTTAATGGATAAAAGGCTCTGCGGATAATTATCCAAAATGTCAAAGGTTCTGGTTCCAAACTTATCTACAATCTGTTTTGCAGTCTTTGGACCGATTCCTTTTATCATACCGGAAGATAAATACCCGATAATTCCTTCTTCCGTCTGGGGCAGTATCTCCTCATAGGTATCTACCTGCAGCTGTGTACCATGGTTGTTTTTAATCCATTTTCCCTGAAGGTCGATTTCAACCGTATCCGTATCCGGAAGATTATTTCCTACGGCAGTAAACTGACTTCCCTCTCCGCTGTAATACTTACTCTTTGCCTGTGCGGGCAGTCCTTCATCCATTGTGTGATACACAAAGATGCAGTACCCGTTGTCCTTATTCTGATATAATGGCTTTACAAATCTGCTCCTCATCCTGACACATCCTTTCCTCAATTCTGATCAGCATCACAACTGCCTCACTCTCCAAAAGGCTGTAAACGGGAATCCCCCATTCCTTTGCCTTTTCTATTTCTCCTTTCATGCCGCTGCTGATCCGGTCACCGCATACCACCATGCTTTTGGCAATCCTCAGTACGGATAGCCCGAATGCAAGTGCCACTTCACGTTCCTCCGAAATTCTGTCATCCAAATATTCCGGCAGAAAGCTGTGCGGTGCAATCGCTCTGCAGTTGGCTGCTTTTGACACCAGTGATGCGTAATGTGCAGCCTTTTTCATATTCTCCTGTACTTCCTCCCATGTCGGTGCCGACAGGGGTGAGCAGATATATACCAAATCCTTTTTCTCCATTTATGCAGCTCCTTTCGCTTTTACGGCAAATCTCCTGCTTTCTGACACACTCACATAGTCCTCATAAATATCCGGATGGTTGATTTTCAACTTCTCCAGGGATTTTTTGTCTATGGTCGTGCGGTAGGCAGGATTGTAGGTAACAAGATACTCTGTATTTCCGTCCTTTAAAACACCGGAGCAGCTGACACCTAATTCCTCTACGATTTCCACATAGGATTCCTTCATTCTTTCTTCCAGCTTCTTTGCCTCACTGTCGAGCTTTGCTTTTTCCTCTTTTAAGGCAAGATAATTCTGGATACTGATCAGATGCTTTCTGGGAAGCTTTATCTGTTCCGCATCTTTATCTGCCGGTCCGAAATGTTTCCGGATGCTTTCCAGCACTAAATCCGGCTTTTCCATATACGGTGGTTCTTCCCTTTTCTCCACATTTTCTTTCCAGAAGTATTCTTCCTCAGCAATCAGATCTTCCTCCAGTTCCAGATCACGTTCCATATAGCGGATGATGAACTCATTTTCATTGTTGCCATACAGACACGCAAAGTACATCTTGTTGATGTTCATGACGGACATATAGTGTCTGCCCTGATATTCATAATTGACTGGAACACTGTCCCCTGCCCATTTTTCCTGGCAGTTATAGTTGGTCGTCTTGCACTCTAAGATACCTGTGCTGCCGTCCGGAAAAGCAATAAAGAAGTCTACATCCGCCAGCATAAATGGATGATCTGGATGACAGAACATCTTACGGATTGGATACACCGTCAGACCTGTTTTTTTGGAAAAGATTTCTGCTACCAGATCCTCAAGTCGGTGTCCTACTTCCTTTGCTACCCAGTTTGATTCTTCTTCATCCGCAGCCGCTTTTACTCCTATCTTGTCATAGTAAAGATCACGCTTGGTACAGAATGGTGAAAATCCCATAATGGCAGCAACATCACTGCCTCCGATTCCCCTTCTTCTGTAATCAAGCCATTCCTCCCTTGTCAGGTTTTCCGTATCCACTACAACATCTGCTTTATAATTCAAATTTAAACTCATTCTTTTCCTTCCTTTCTGACAGAAAAAGAGAAGGTTTCTCTGTCCTTCTCTTTCTGTCCTAAAAATTATTTTATTGTTTCTCATTCAGAATCCTTTACCATCTGTATACTCCCGGAACATCATATTCTTTCCAGTTGACAGATAAAGCCCTTGCAATGGTTTCTTCCATCCGGGTGATCCTGCTTCCATCTTCTCCTTCGCAGGTCAGCATATACAGGATTTCGGAAATACCATAATAAATATCATGTGCTGTGCAGGGATCTTCTCCATACTGGGCAATAAACAAATCCACTGCCTCTGCCGCATATTTCCGGGAAATTCCCAGCTTATCCATGACACCCTTCATACAGTTGACAGGGTTTGCAATATCAATCTTTAACAGTTTAATCAGGTTTCCGGTTGCCAGCTGGTATTTTCCGTAAAGAAGCTTTAACTGGTCATCAAACTCTGAAAGCTTTGTACCGTTCCTGTGTCCAAGACGCAGCGGCTCTCCCAGATTGATGGTGGTATTCTCTTTTCCTGATACAATCATCGGAAAAATATTAGCTCCACCGGCTCCCGTATCAGAAGTCGTGATACGCACCATAGGCTTCATCTCATCCACACTCTTACCGTGCAGAATCAGTTCTTCCTTATAAGCCTCCAGCAGCTTATCTTCTCCGGTAAGTTCCCAGAGTGCAGATGCCATGTCATGCTCATAAAATCCTCCCAGATACTTGCAGCCTTTGAAATTATCATGCAGATATTCCACGGAATGCAAAAAAATCTGCTCCATGTCAATGACCGCATAATCACAGCAGTCACCTCCCAGTACAGCAGATACTTTTCCCTCTGAGATACGAAGCAGGGCTTCTCCTTTCGCAACCTTCAGGCAGTCATTTATGATTCTGGCATATACACTTTTCTCCACCTTTTTCAGTCCCGGACCTTTGATACCGGCACGGTCTAAAATGGTCTTGATGGCACACGCCCTGACCGGATAATACTGGTTTCTTACTTTCAGCAAAAGTCCCGTATTGATGATGGTATCTGTGATGATTTCTTCATCCATTCCCTCATCTGCATACTGCTCCCGCAGTTCCTTTTCTATCTGGCTTCCTTCCGTGATTGCCACCAGGCGGAGATGTTTTGATTTTCTCCGCTCCCATGACGAATTTTCACCGATCCGCTTCAGGCACTTTAAAAAGTCATCCTGTTCGCAGAATACGCCGCGATAGTTGTCCTTAAATACTCTTGTTTCATTCATTGTTTGTTCCACCTTTCTTTCTCTCCGTTTTCGGAGGTTATTTTATTTATCCAGCCGCTTATGCGGATTACTGGCAGCATAAAAAAGGAATGGCACATCTAAGTTCCATTCCCTACTGCGTGTGGTATTCCACAAAACCTTACGATTACCGGGAAATTATCCACTTTCTCCGGTAATAAAAAAGTGCCAAAAGACTGCCACTGCATGATAAAGCAATGGTATCTTCTGACACATATACAATCCTAAACAACGTATGCCCCGGTTTCCTTTTTGAAACCGGCAACCTGCTGGTTCAACAAAAAGCATACAGGATATATCGGGTATATCCTGCCAAACTCCCGTTCCCTTAACACAGGTAAGCATAAAAATCAATTACGTGTTCATATTAGCACAATATCTTGTATCATGTCAACTTCAACATACTATATATACACTTTTTAGAAATTTCAAAAAATTTTTTCAAGTATTTTATTCTCTCCGTGTATTTAATTTTTAAATGACCTTTCCTGTCAGGGAATTGGTCATCTGTTCTTTGACAATTAAAGAACATACACCATCATGTATATGGGTTCTGGTGAGTGGCTGACTGCGGATAGTCTGCCTCCCATACAGATTGAATGGTACATAGTGCAGCCAGACAACATGGTCAAAAGGGGCATAGGAAACGGTGATGGAAGGTATGTAAAGACACTTTTGAAACGAAAATTAGATTTTAACAATATATTATTTATGATTGTACAGCAACTTTTTAGAGTGTATAATGCAAATTAACCTAGAGGAAATGCTGAACTCTTGATGTTGCTGCACAGGAAAGGAGTTTTCCATGGCAGCGTTAGATAACAAAATCTCTGAATCAGGTACCTGTTCAAGCCAGAATTGCAGAGAGAAAAAGACATACTCCGTTCAGGAAATTGCAGAAATTCTCCAGATCAGTAAAACAAAAGCTTATGACCTGTGTAAGGATCCGGATTTCCGCATCATCCGACTCGGACGAACAATCAGAGTCTCCAAAGCTTCTTTTGACGAATGGCTCGACAACCTGTTATAAGAGTAGAAGGAGAATTGAATGGCATCTATTATCAAGAGAAAAAGCAAATATTCAGTAGTATATTATTTCATTGACGAGAAGGGAGAGAAAAGACAAAAATGGGAAACCTGCCAGGATTATGCTGAAGCAAAAAGACGTAAGGCAGAAATAGAAAATCAGCTGAACACCGGCACGTTCATACCTCCGCAGGAATTAACAGTAAAGAATTTTTTAAAGGACTTTGTTCAGATTTACGGAAAAGCTCACTGGGCATTATCTACATTCCAGTCAAATACGGCTTTAATTTCAAACTACATCAATCCGACTATCGGGGATGAACTGGTACAGAATATCACACCAAAATATGTAGATGCTTTTTATGTGAAGCTGCAATCTGTTAAATCAGTAGTTGATCGGAACCGTACACCTAAAAGTGAGTATCTGACTCCAGGTGTTATTCACAGCATTCATAAAATACTGAGATGTGCCTTCGATCAGGCTGTAAAATGGGAAATCATTGCAAGAAATCCATTTCCTCATGCGAATAAACCAAAAAACAATTATAAGAAAAGGGAAATATGGACTGCGGATATGATTCGCACAGCATTAGATCAGTGTGATGATATGAAATTGTATGTAGCAATGAATCTTTCCTTTGCCTGCTCCATGCGTTTGGGCGAGATTACCGGATTAACATGGGACAAGGTACATATTACAGATGAGGATATCGCAAATGACGATGCACATTTAAACATCGATCAGGAACTTGCCCGTGTATCAAGGGAAGCCCGTGAACTTCTTGACGACAAAGACATTATTCGGATATTTCCATCTGTTATGTCAAACACCCATACCAATCTGGTTCTGAAAACACCCAAAACAGAATCCAGTGTCCGTAAGGTGTGGATGCCTCGGACAGTGGCTTATATTCTGAAAGAGTGGAAAGAAATTCAGGATAAGTATAGAGAATATCTTGGCAGTGATTATTTTGACTACAATCTGGTACTCACCCTTCCAAATGGCAGACCTGTTGAAAGTCGTGTCATTGATAAGGAATTTCATAAGCTGAAGGAAAAAGCAGCACTTCCTAATGTGGTATTTCATTCACTCAGACATTCCAGCACTACCTACAAGCTGAAGTTAAACCACGGTGATTTAAAAGCTACGCAGGGCGATACCGGACATTCACAGATTGATATGATAACTGATGTCTATGCTCATATACTTGATGAGGACAGAAAGGTAAATGCCCAAAAATTTGAAGCAACCTTTTATGCAAAGAACGGAGGCAATCCCTTAAAAAATGTAACCGCACCGGAAAACGAAAATCCGGAACTGACAAATCTGATAGCAGCTCTCCAGCAGTCGCCTGAATTGGTATCTGTACTCACTCAGGCACTCAAGGGAAATGCTATTAGCACAAATTAGTCTGCTAATACTTTATTAGCAAGTTATTAGCAAAACTCCTAAAACTCAAAAAGTGAGTTCGATTCCCTATTAGCAAGGAATTAACTTCTCTTTTACATCCGGTATGATGCGGATGCCATTCGGAAATTGTTTTAAGACAAAAAAGAAAGCACTGAAAAATCCAGTATTTTCAATGCTTTCAGCGTCCCCGAGACGACTTGAACGTCCGGCCTATCGCTTAGGAGGCGATCGCTCTGTCCAACTGAGCTACGAGGACTTGTATGAAAACCTGCTAATAAGCAAGTAATTCAACTTATAAAATTGTTGATTTTGCGTTCCGTTGGCAATACGCCATCCACCACTTAGGAGGACCCCGTTATATCCATTTAACTAAGGAGACAAATGCCGTATTTTCGGGCTTTTCAGCTCTTTTGGCTCCGGCTGCCATATCTATGAATTCAATCACTCTTGTGATGAATTTCCATTGTATCTTATTTTGACATTCAGGTCAATCCCTGTTGGAATCGAACTCTGACTTATCACTTTCCAACTTCCATAAGTCTCAACCATGATTGAACCTTAGGAGGACCCCGTTATATCCATTTAACTAAGGAGACAAATGCCGTATTTTCGGGCTTTTCAGCTCTTTTGGCTCCGGCTGCCATATCTATGAATTCAATCACTCTTGTGATTTAACTATAGGAACATATGCACAACTGTTAGTATACCGAAAATATTGTTATTTTGCAACATTATTCCTCAGGAAAATTGATATATCCCTGCAGCCAGATAGATCCCTTAAAACGACGTCCCACCTGAGGTTCACCGTAGAGGTCTTTTTCGTTAATGCACACATCAAAAGTCAATTCATTGCACAGAATCGTAAGAATATATACCTTTTCTCCGGTAATATCATTGGTCACCAGGCGAAACTCTGTAATCTCTCCCAGTACTGAGTACTGGTCGCACTCCACACCGTAAGGCATAAAATAGGTGTCCACCAGACTGAAAATATCGTTCTTCTGTATCTTCCGGGAGATAGTGGTATACATATCCATATCTTCAAGTGTCAATGTCTCAATGGCATCTTCGTCTCCCTGTCTGGCAGCGGCCAGGAGTTTATTACGATTGGCAGAATCTTTTTTCACGCGCAGGACCTGTTCTTCATCCTTTTTTATAGGTAGAAGAATACTGCCCTTCAGAGACAATCCGGATAAGGTAAGTGTAGTACCGCGGATTGGTAACTTTCCGGTGCTTTGTGCTTTGATATAGGGAATACGATTCCGCAGATAAAAAATCAGAGAGATTCCCACCTTGATATCATCACAGATACCGGCATAGGAATCCTTATCCGCATGGCGTTCCACAGAGACATCTTCATACGAAGTAATGCCGCTTCCCGTCAGATACGGAAAATAGTATTCGTAGATAAACTTATCGTTATCATCAAATTCTCCACAGACAGCCACACCAAAGGTACCGGATTCTGCGGTACCCTTAGTGTGTGTGTGATTTTTGCTGAATTCTCCTAGGAGAATGCCCTCCTGATTCATGGTATATGCACGATGATCGGAATTCATGATCACGTCTGTCAGTAATTCTTTTAATTTCTTTCGGTCCGTATATTCACTGAATCCGATGGCTCTCATATATTTATGCAAAAAATCACCTTCTTTCCATCTGTATCGTCCATTATAGATGCATTTTCTATGCTTCGCATGGGTGAGCTATTCTATCATTTCTTAGGCAGGACTTTCTCCTTACCACCCATGTAAGGACGCAGAGCTACGGGAATGTTCACGCTGCCATCCTCATTTACATTATTCTCCAGGAATGCGATCAGTCCTCTGGGAGAAGCCAGTACGGTATTGTTCAGTGTGTGTACCAGATAAGTTCCATTTTCACCCTTGGTTCGGATACCCAGTCGTCTTGCCTGCGCATCACCCAGGGTAGAACAGGAACCAACCTCGAAATACTTCTTCTGTCTGGGACTCCATGCTTCTACATCGCAGGATTTTACTTTCAGATCTGCCAGATCACCACTACAACACTCCAGGGTACGAACGGGTACATCCAGACTACGGAAGAATTCTACGGTGTAGGACCACATCTTGTTATACCAGTCCATGGAATCCTCAGGCTTACACAGAACTACCATCTCCTGCTTCTCGAACTGGTGTACACGGTATACACCTCTCTCCTCAATGCCGTGGGAACCTACTTCCTTACGGAAGCAAGGAGAATAAGAAGTCATCGTAATGGGCAGGCTCTTTTCTTCTACGATCTGACCCTTGAACTTACCGATCATGGAATGCTCGGAAGTACCGATCAGGTACAGATCCTCTCCTTCAATCTTATACATCATGGCTTCCATTTCTGCGAAACTCATAACGCCGTTTACTACGCTGCTGCGGATCATGAAAGGAGGAATGCAATAGGTGAATCCCTTATCGATCATGAAGTCTCTTGCATAGCTGATCATTGCAGAATGGATTCTTGCTGCATCACCCATCAGATAATAGAAACCATTACCGCTGGTACGTCCTGCGCTCTCCTTATCCAGACCGTTCAGACGATCCAGAATATCTGCATGATAAGGAACCTCAAAATCAGGAACTACGGGCTCGCCGAATTTCTCGATCTCTACGTTCTGGCTGTCGTCCTTACCGATAGGCACAGATTCATCAATGATATTGGGAATGACCATCATGATCTTGGTGATCTTCTCCTGCAGTTCGGTCTCGGAAGCTTCCAGTTCAGCCAGACGCTTTGCACCGGCAGCTACTTCTGCTTTCTTGGCTTCTGCCTCTTCCTTTTTGCCCTGACCCATCAGTGCACCGATTTCTTTGGAAATACGGTTTCTGGAAGCACGCAGATCATCTGCTTCCTGCTTTGCCTTTCTGCTCTCGGCATCCAGTGCGATCACCTCATCTACCAGGGAGAGCTTTTCATCCTGGAATTTTTTGCGGATGTTCTCCTTGACCACCTCGGGATTTTCTCTTAAAAATTTAATGTCTATCATGACTTCCTCCATTCTGCCATTCTGATCTGAACAGCATTATTCTAATCCTTTTTCAATATACACATTCAGAACTTTCACAAGATCCAGTATCTTCTCTTCTTTTAATTTCTGTCCGTTTTTATCTCGGATAATCCGGATCACAGGACGATCCTGAAAATCTTTGTTCTGCGATACTACGATTGCTTCTTCTCCGTCACTGGTAAGCACATGGCTTCCGGCAGGGTAGACTGCAGTAAAACTTAAAAACGCGTCTACTATTTTACCATTATATTTCACATTTTTAAAGCTTTTTAAATATTCTACCGCTTCATATACTTTACTGCGTCTCTGAGCAATACCACAGATCATCTCATCAAAGGCATCACATACCGCTACGATCTGGCAAGAGAAAGGAATCTCCGCTTCTTTTAATTTGAGAGGAAAACCAGATCCATCCAGTCTCTCATGATGATACAGAATGATCTTCTTCACCTCATCAGAGATCCAGTCCTCATCCTTGACGGAAGTATATCCGTAGACCGGATGCTTCTTATACTCAGCCAGTGCTTCCGGCTTCATATCCTCCATGGATTTACCTTCGTAATCCAAAGTCGTATATCTGAGTCCGATATCATGTAACAGACAGCCTACACCGATATCATGAATCACACTTTTATCTAGCTTCAGCCGAAGCGCTGTCAGAATTGCCATGGAACTTAAGCTGATGGAATGTTCATAGATATCTGCACTTCTCTCACGGATGTCAAATACTTTTTCTATGACTTCTTTTTCATCCAGTATATTCGTAATAATCTCATCTGCCGCCTGGGTCAGTCCCTGCAGTTCTTTATTATTCTGATAAGTGTGTCTCTCAAGAATACTTTTTACTTTTCTTTTTATCGTTTTTTCTATATCGTTTTTAAGTATTGCTATTTCATTTGCCTGGTCTTCTTTTACATAGACCTCCAGGATACCCATTTCTTCTATTTTAGAAATATACTCTTTTTTTAATACTACGCCTTCCGGAAGAATGATCTGATAATCCCAAGTCATCAATGACTGTGCAAGAATTTCGTTTCCGGTCAGCTCGCTCAGTTTCATCCTCTTCATATGCTGCTTCCTCTTTTATTCCCCCATTGCTATGGAAAGTGCTTCTGCCTCCTCAGCTCCCAGATCGATCACACACTGTCCGAGTTTGATCTCCTTAGTGTAAGAATAACAACCCTCAGAACTATGAACGGAATTAATAATAAATCCATTATTATTTTCATCCAGCAGTGCCAGAGAAAAACTCAGCTGTCCTCCCATCTGATTAAATGCATCGTATTTTACCAGACCCATTTTCTGATAAGCGGATTCCATATTCTTATATAAAGTACGAATATCCTTTTTATTTTTCTCTGTATTTGCCTTGAGGAATTTATTGTCCTCATATAGACCTGCAATATCCTGTTCCAGACTGGTACCGTCTTTACCGGTGAGAAATTTATCCAGTCTCTTTTTTAATTTACTCGTCTTCCGGATCTGCACGATCAACAGAATCAGAAAAATGAGTAACAGCAGGATTGTCACTGTCATTCCGATCAGAAGGTATCCTAAGTCAAATCCACCCAGACCGATCTGATTTAAAAAAGTACTACCTGTCATAATACTCTCCTTTGTATCTCTTCTCTTTACTTGTCTCTCTTATTTATTCAGTACATCCAGGAGTCTGTCCAAATCTTCATGATTGTAAAATTCAATTTCGATCTTACCGGATCCCTCTCCCTTAGATGTAACGGTTACTTTTCTTCCAAGCTTTTGTTTCAGTTTTTCTTCAATATCCTGGTAGATCACCTGCATGGTTTTATCATCTACTTTTTTGGACTTTGCAGGTTTATGTAAATTTTTTACCAGTTTCTCTACATCACGTACGCTCAACTTTTCATCAAAAATACGCTGTGCCAGATTATACTGTTCTTCCGGATTCTCCACTGCCAGTAATGCTCTCGCATGTCCGGTACTGATCATCTCATCTACCACCATGCGCTGTACTTCTTCGTTCAGTTTCAGAAGTCGGATAGAGTTGGTAACCGCTGCACGGCTCTTGGATACTCTCTCTGCAACTTCATCCTGCTTCAGATGAAACTCTGTTAAGAGTCGCTTGTATGCCTGTGCTTCTTCAATCGGATTCAGATCTTCACGCTGGATATTCTCAATCAAGGAAATCTCCACAATCTCCTGTTCCGTATAATTACGGATGATAACCGGAACTTCCTTCAGACCTGCCAGCTTTGCTGCACGCCATCTTCTCTCACCGGCAATGATTTCATAATAATCTTTGCGGTCCTGTACCAAAATCGGCTGCAACAGACCGAACTGCTTAATAGAATCTGCCAGCTCCTGCAGAGCATCCTCATCAAAATTTTTACGAGGCTGTTCTCTGTTAGGCTCTACCTTTGTGATCTTCACAAGGGTCTGCGGTTCTTCTCCCTCTGTTGTCTCTGTCTTTGATTTTGCTGCTGTTTCTTTTTTTGTCTTTGTCTCCCCTAATGCATTAGGTATTAGAGAATCCAGACCTTTTCCCAATCCTCTTGCTGCCATACCGTTCTTCTCCTCTATTTTTTACTTGTTCTTAATTACTTCCTCTGCAAGCTGCATGTAAGCTTCTGCTCCGGCAGATTTTGGATCATACATATTAATAGGCATACCATAACTGGGAGCTTCTGCTAATCTGATATTTCGGGGAATTAATGTATTATACACCTTTTGATTCAGATTTTGTTTAACATTTTCTACCACCTGCATAGACAGATTGGTACGGGAATCGTACATAGTGAAAACAACACCATCAATTCTAAGATCCGGATTCAGTCTCTCTTTTACCAGATTAATAGTGTGGATCAACTGGCTCAATCCTTCCAGTGCATAATATTCACATTGAATGGGAACCAGCACACTGTCTGCTGTAGTCATGGAATTAATCGTTAACATATTCAGAGAAGGAGGACAATCAATGATAATAAAATCATAATCATCCTTAACATAATCCACTTCGTTCTTTAATATATATTCCTTCTTATCTACTCCGATCAGTTCGATCTCAGCAGCTGCCAGATTTACATTGGAAGGAACTACCGATACATTCTTGATAATATTTGAAATAATACAATCTCTGATAGAACACTCTCCCAGGATTAGTTCATAAATTGTATTTTCCAATTCATTTTTTTCGATACCAAATCCACTGGTAGTATTTCCCTGTGGATCTGTGTCGATTACTAATACCTTTTTACCTTTTGCAGCCAGAGATGCAGACAAATTAATGGACGTAGTTGTCTTACCTACGCCACCCTTCTGGTTTGCTATTGCAATAATTCTACCCATACTTTTTTCACCATGTCTTTCTTAATGATTTAGCCGTGCAAACCTCTGGACTGTCTGTCCATATCTTCTACAACAATATCATAGATTTCTCCGAGAGAAGCACAATACTCCAGAACCTTCCAGGGCTCATTGGTATGAAAATGAATCTTGATCAGCTCTTCATCTCCTACTGCCAACAAGCAATCACCTTTGAAATGTTCTGTAATGTAGTCATTAATTTCATCTTCATCCAGATTGGTACCTTCAATTAATAATTGTGTATCATATTTGAATTCTAACATTATGAATCCTCCATTCTGTATTTGTGAAACCACTCTATAATAATAGCATGAGCATTTCTATGTTACAAGGTAAAAATACTACAAAAAGTTGATACTTTATTCGCATTTATAGGAAAATACTAGATATTGTGGCTGTGTATTTGTTGTTTTTTTCATAAGTATTATGTTTCACGCTTCTTTTGTAATATGTTTCACAAATTCAGCCACTATATCTTGGGTTGTAATGTTTCACGTGAAACATTATGTAGTATGATTTTCATATAGGCTCATAGAATGTTTCACGTGAAACATTCTATGTAATTAACCCCTACATCTAGTGAACAAATTAATTTAAAAGGATATCTATGTAACTTGTTTTGTTTTAACATCTATGCTAGGATAAGAATGCTAGTGGTATAAGTAAGCACAAACCGATTTGGAGTAGAAAATTGAATTTTGATTTGCGATTCCTCCGACGAAAGGAATCCTCAGCGGAATGGAGATTAATATGGCTATTGATAAAGTAAGAGAATATTTCAAAACCTATCAGATGGATGATCATATTTTGGAATTTAATGTTTCGAGTGCAACCGTAGAATTAGCAGCGGAAGCTTTACATTGTGAAGGAAAACGAATTGCTAAGACAATGTCCTTCCTAATTGATAATCAGCCAATATTAATAGTAACCGCTGGGGATACAAAAATCGATAATGCGAAATACAAACACTTTTTCGGAGCAAAAGCAAAAA
>ERZ791923.246-NODE-246-length-86639-cov-4.891989_pt1 | contig 86639 bp, 74 predicted proteins | sample MGYA00510133_ERZ791923 | MGnify/ENA primary metagenome ERZ791923 (study PRJEB30046, sample SAMN00792106) | human gut metagenome | study: EMG produced TPA metagenomics assembly of the A metagenome-wide association study of gut microbiota in type 2... | reverse complement strand
ATTAAATAATAATAGTTATTATTTATAAAAGGGGTGTATTTGTATGAAAGAAACTGCGCAGCTTTTGCGAGAAAAAGGGCTGAAGGTCACCCCACAGCGTATTGCCGTTTATAATATGCTTTTGGGTACCACCGCGCATCCGAATGCGGAAATGATTTATAAAACACTGGAACCGACTAACCCCACCATGAGCCTTGCTACGGTCTATAAAACGCTTGATTTTTTCAAGCAGCTTGGTCTGGTGCAGGAATTGAACGTGGGCGAGTCAAGCTCTCGTTATGATGCCGTGGTGCGGTGTCATCCGCATACGGTTTGCCGTATCTGTGGCAGAGTGGATGATTTGCACATGGACGCATTAACAGAGGTTGCAAGAAAGCTTGTGCCGGATTTGGATTTTGATGTGGAATGTGAGCAGCTCATCCTCTACGGGGTCTGCAAGGAATGTCAGGAAAAATAACCGCCAAAAAGAGTATCTTTCGCTTAGAGGATACTCTTTTTTCTTTGCAATTCTTAAGACTTTCTTACAATGTTCGCGTCTTGTTGACATCCGTTTTTTACCTTTGCTATACTGGAAAAAAGGACATTTTTCGGTAAAAAGGGGGCAAACGAATGAAATATAAACGAAAGCTGGCACCTGCAACGACCTTTGATTTTGCCGCCATGGAAACATGGCTGTCTGATATGGCGGAGGACGGGTGGATTCCTGTTGACTTTCGGGGCGAAAAGGTAAAATTTCAGCAGGCAGAACCGCAAAAAAGAAGCTACCGCATTGCCATTCCGCGCTATTTCGATACCCAACCTACCGCAAAGCAGCTGGAGGCATACCGTCAGCTTGGTTGGGAATTTATCTGTACCTACCGCTGCAAGGGCTATCTTCTGGCGAATATCACGGAGCATCCCCAAGAGCCTTACACAGACCCTGCCGTACAGAAGAAAAACATTGAGGAGCTTTATCAAGAGGAACGCTATCTTTATCTTGCAGGCATGGTTCTCGGCACTCTGTTTTTCGTCGGCTTAGGGCTGCTTACATGGCATTATTTAGGTCGAAATATCATAGACCCGAATTGGGTTTTGGAGTTTTATGGGCCAATCCTCTTCCTCCTTCTCGCTGTTTTCAATTTCTATGAGCTGCGTCTGCTCAAAAGGCTGAAAACAAGCTTGGAGCAAGGACTTCCCATCTCGCATGAGAAGGATTACACCAAAAAGCTGCAGCTCAAAAGAATCAGCAATCTCATTTACGCGATTCTGGGTATCACACTTCTCCTGCCACCCCTCTCGGACATCTATTCTGCTTTTAGACCGGACGAAACACAGGAGAAGGCTGCCGTTTCGGTTTCTCCTCTGCCTTATGTGCCGATGGAAGAAATCACAAAAAGTGCCTCCGATACCGAAATCAGCCTCTATTCCGAGCCAACACTCTTTGCACCCCTGCTTTTCCAAACGTTCGAGATGGGCGATTCCAACTCAATGGATACCATGCTTTTAGAGGTGCGCCCCTCCTTCCTGACGGAACAGGCATTTCTGACCTTAGGGGCAAACGGCACATTTCCCGATGCCTTCCTTCCCTCAACGGCAAAGAAGGCGTTGGTGCTTTCCTCTGATTCCTTTGACGAGGGGTATTTTTATCAGGAAACAAGCGAGATGCACCGCCAGATGCTGACGCTTCGCAAGGGCAACCGCCTTCTGATTGTGCGCTACCACGGCGAGAACAGACTGGTCGATTCTCTGAGCGCCTTTCTCCCCCTATTAGAGCAGGACTACACCATACAGGAATAACCGAAAACATCAAGAGGAGGACATTCTATGACGAAATGCAAAAGAAGGCTGCTCCCCGCAGAGCCTTACGAGATTGACGCACTGGAAAGCTGGTTTTCCGACCTTTCCGCAGAGGGACTGCATGTGCAGAAGGCAAATGCCCTCTTTGCGACCTTCATAGAGGGCGAGAAAAAGCGTCTGCTTTTCCGCATGGAGCCGAAGCAGGATGCTATTTTCCCTGCTTTGGACGAAAGCCAGGCAGAGGAACGGAATGCACAGCATAGGGAAAAGGGTTGGAGCTTTGTCTGTGGGTTGAACCGTTTTTATGTCTATGCCGCAGAGGAAGGCACAGCGGATTACTTTGCCACACCGGAGGAGGAAGGTGCATATTATCCCGACAATTTGAAGGGAAACAAATTCTTCAACAGCATCTATGCAGAACTACTGGTTATTGTTGTGCTGATTGCGGCTTATATTTTCGTTCTGCACAGACAGACCACCTATGACTGGGTAGAGGGTTTCGCCAACCCCTTCTGTAATCCTCTTATTTTAGTTTTTGCCATATTTGCCGGACAGCGCAACCGCGGTGCCATCAAGCTGCAAAGCTCTCTTGCGGCAGGCGAGCCGCACCATCAGCCGACCGATTGGCAGGCACCCCACCTGCGGCGGAAGCATCGGCTATATTATGTCTGCGTTGCCGGGATGATTGCATTCGTCCTCCTGCCGTTTCTGCCCAATGTATTTTCCTTTTCCGACCGACCGATTGCAGAGGTAAAGCAGCCCCTGCCGATGATTTCTCTGGCGGAACTGGAAAACGATCCTGATTTTTACGCTGTGGACAGCTATTATCAGCGGGACGGCAATGCCAAGGAGGACTGGTGGGAGCGGGAAGCAAATCTGGTCAACTCCTATCCGACCCTCGGCTCTCCTGTTGACCTTGCCTATAATCAAGCAGGGCGGATTCCGAATCAAGCAGATGCGTTAGGCGAACCGTATGAATCGGTGCTTTGGGTGGAATATCGCAGGCTTGCGTTCTTCCTTTCCCCGAAGGAATATATTAAAGAATATCTGGGTCGTGCTTATGAAACCTATGAAACTACGGCTTTGGAGGATACACCGTTTGATTACGCCCTTCTGGCAAAGGGTAAAAATCATACAAGGCTATATCTGGTTTCGGGGCAGACGCTTCTGGAACTGGACTATTACTATGGCGATGCAGATTTGACAAAGCATTATGACCTGTATGAAAAGGCACTGAAGGAAATGCAGAAAAAATAAGATAAGGCAGTGAACGTCCCATTTGGGTTGGTTCACTGCCTTTCGTTTTACTGATTTAAAATCTGACAGGTATACGCATTGATGAGATACGGCTTTTCCTCATCCATCAGATAAATGCGGTAGCATGGCTCCAGATTGATCGAGGCAACGCCATCCGCCGCGGTATTACTTTCCATCCGCGCATAGCCAAGCTCCATGCGGTCAATGGTTGCTTCCTCTGCATGCTCGCCCTTTTTCCATTCGCGCATAAAGGCAAGCAGGGCTTCATCCGCATAGCTTAAATCCTGCTTTTCGCCCGTATAGCCGCGCACAGGGTAATAATTGAAGGTGATTTTCTGAATTCCATCGGCGGTGACGAAAAAGGAGAAATAATTCGCAAAAACCTTCTCCCGTTTATACTGCCCGAAGAAATTCACCCGAAAGCCCTCGCTCTCCTCCGCAATAATAGCATCGCCATAGCTGCCGAAGAAATGCTCCGTATTATCAATGAATTTCTGCGCTTCTCTGAGGGCTTCTGTCTTGGTCATCTCGCCCTTGCCGCTTTTCACGGCTTTCGTTTCCCAGACACCGTGCGCACCGCTCATGGTCAGGCTGCTCAGTTTCCCCTGATAGACCGTTTCGCCGCCCTTTGTAGAAGCGGTTGTGCGCGCACTGCCGAAAAACAGCCGCTCCAGCGTTTCCTTATTATAGGAGGGCAGCTCCACCGCCAGACGGGACATGGGCGGATGCTCCGTCAGAAGGTCGGTATACATGGTGATGCCGTTTCGCGAAAGCACCTCAAAGATGGAACGCTCCTGTGCCGCCGTCATGGTGTTTTCCCGATTTTGTTTATAATTCAGCCCTGCCAGAAGTACATTCAGCAGTACCAGCAAAACAATCACAAACTTTTTTGCATTGCTCCATTCCATGCCCTTCCTCCTTTCTTCTGCATAGTTTCTTCTGCATATTTCCTTTATCGCTTATTCTCCTGCCGTTACGCCCGTTAAATCCTTTTCCTGCTCCGTATCCACCACGAAGGTATACTCATAGAGGGTAACGAACCATTTCAGGCGGATATCGCCCGTCAAATCCACATGATAGCCCAATGCAATATTCTTAACATCGGTGATATCCTTATCCTCGACAACGGACTTATAGGTCTTATTTGCATCATCCAGTGCATCGATGAACTGGACGTTAATCTTCTGATTTTTCTCTGCGGCTTCGCTGAAATTGACCGCATAGCGGCGGTATTCCTTGACCGCCTGATTTCGCAGCGTTACTTTAATGGCATGGGATGCACCGATACGATCCTTCACATTCTGCGAAAGATTCACCGGCAGGTTATCCACTGCATAATCAAAATAATACACAACCTCATTATTGATGGTGCGCTCGATATCCGCCAGATAAATATCCGTTTGCAGGGAATCATCATTTTTCAGGAAATTACAGCAAATCTGATAACCCTCAAGCAGGCCTGTTCTGTCATTGCCGGCGTAGTTTTCATAGCTGTAATACTCCAGAATCCGCACATCCGGATAGTATTTGACAACCGTTTCGCTGTCACTGAAGGTATAGGTGCCGTCCTCGTCACGCTCGCTCCAGTCCACAGAGAAATTGCGGAAGAAATTTTTCACCGTATTTTCCAATGTAGCACGGCTCGGCTCGCCATCCTTTTCAAAGGCAAACTCCTGCTCCAGAGCCGGATATTCATAGGGCAGATATGCCCACTGGGGCAAAAACATATTGCGCCACAGCACCGATGCACTGGTGCGCTGCCCTGTGGAGATATAGCGCATATCGCCGTTATCCGCCATCAGAGAATCATAGAGCGCGACAGACGCGCCGCCGCCCTCGCAATGAAACGCGACACATTCATTCGTATCGGAATTGACGAAATAGGCGTAGCTTTCCTCGCCACTCCTTCTGGCAGGCACAATCGTGATATAATCGAACTGCTCCAGCTTCTGGTCTGTTTTCAGATCCTTATAATTTTCCAGATATTCCTCCGAAGCAATCATAAAATCATACTGCATGACAATGCAGCGCGCCGCCAAAATTTTTTTCCAATCGGCGGTTGTTTTCTGAGGGAATGCGCCGCTTTGGGACAGAATCTCCCCCAGAGCCTTATTCGCCGTTTCCAGAAGCGTACTATTCCCCACATTATCGGGATAATAGACCGAAAAGGTACCTTCGCCCTCCCCAACCGCATAACGGGTAGCAAGAAGGACATCCCCATCCGCCTCCTCCTTGCCGAAACTCAGCTGCTTCGCCAGGGCATAAAAAAAGTTATGGCCGCTTGTTCCTTCCAGCCATAACTCTCCTGTCTGATAAATCGCAGTTATGACCAAAGCAACAATGATAAAATTTGTAATCCTGTATACTTTCATTTGATCTCACCGCTTTTTCTATTCAATTTATTTTCATCTGATTTTTTATTTTTTCGCACCCATGCCGGGCAGCGCAATCATCCGTTGCAGCTGACTTTTTACCTGTTGGGGCACCTGCTTGATGACCGTTGTGGTCTTGGCTTCTCCCTCTGCGGCAAAGGAAATATAGTTATTCCCTCTGCTCAGGGGCAGGGTTTCGCTGAACAGCCCCATAGAGCCGACAGTTACGGTTTCTCTGTGGGTTTCAACCATATTGCCGAAACGATCCATTTTGGATACCGTAAAAGTAATATCCGTGCCGGGCTTCGCTTCCCCATAGAGGATTCGGCTGCTGTCAAAGGTACATTCCACCTCATCGCCGCCGATTTGCAGCCCACTTGTAATATTCACCGAGGAAGCAAATACACTGACAGGAGAAAAAGAAAACACTGCCGCCAAAGCCAAACCAATAAGTTTTTTTCTATATGCTTTCATTCCTGTCACCTCCTCTGCAATCTCATCATATTCGGAAAAGCCTTTCCATTCTATTGTATGGAAATTTCTGCTTTCTGTCTACTATGATTATATCGCACGAAGATTACAATTATGTTACAACGCCCTTACAGTTCTATAACAATCTGCTCAGACAAGCACGCCGCGGTTAAGCCATTTGTCTGAGGTGCTGTTTTCGTCTGTATTTCGGCGTAATATTATGCTTTCTGTTCCTCCCTTTCATATTCCAGAATCGGGCGTTCCTTCGGGAACCACATAATCATCGTTGTTCCCTTGCCATATTCGCTTTCTGCCGTCAGCTTACCGCCGTGGCTTTCCATAATTTCCTTTGCAATGGCAAGCCCCAGACCTGTGCCGCCCATGGCACGGCTGCGCGCCTTATCCACACGATAGAAGCGCTCAAAAATACGAGGTAAATCCTCTCTTGTGATGCCCATGCCCGTATCCTTCACATGAATCTTATAGAACTGCTCCTCCTCCGTAATGAAGATGCGAATGCTCGCCTGCTCTAAGCTGTACTTGATGGCATTGGTCACAATATTATTCACCACCTGCCCCACGCGGTCTCTGTCACCGAAAACAACCACCTCATGCTCATACGGCTCAAAGGTCAGCGTCTGATGCTTGGCTTCCGCATGGATTTTGTTCTGGCGGACAGTCATGCTGAGGAATTCATTCATTTCGATTTTCGTAATATCCAAACGCACCTGCTTATTATCAAAACGCGTCAGCTGCAGCAAATCACGCACCAGAAATGCCATACGGTCTGCCTCGCTGTTAATGATGCCAAGGAACTCCTGCGCAATCTCCGCATCCTCCATAGCACCGTCCAGAAGGGTTTCCGTATAGCTTTTTACGGTTGTCAGCGGTGTTCGCAGCTCATGCGACACATTCGCCACAAATTCCTTTCGCATATCGTCCAGCTTTTTCTGCTCTGTGATATCCTGCAAAACAACAACTACGCCTTCGACCTCGCCCCTTTTATCGTAATAAGGAGAGAAATTCGCATTGATAAACTGCTTGCCGACAGGGAAAATAACCTTCTTAGAGGGTTCATTTCCCATATCCAGATAGACAGAGGAGCTGATATCATACGCACGGATAAATTCCGTAAAATTCATTTCTATTTTTTCCAGACCAAGCATCCCCTCTGCCGCCGCATTGGCAAGCATCAGCTCGCCGTCCTTACTGAAGGAAATCACGCCGTCACTCATATTATGCAGGAGAATTTCCAGACGATTTTTCTCTCTTGAAATTTCCGACATATTCTTGGAAAGCTCCGCCGCCATGTTGTTAAAGCTGCTGGTCAGCTGGCCGATTTCATCATTGCTGCGCACCGTTAGGCTCTGATCCATATTCCCTTCTGCCAGATTTTTCGCGCCCGTTGTCAGCGCAAGAATCGGGCCCGTCAGTGTCTGTGCAAAAACATAGCCCATCACTGCCGCCAGAAACAGCGCAATCATAACCGCCGCAACAATCGTCTGCGTGGTTTTATCCAGACTGGTCTGCATATCGCTTGCGTCCAATCTGGTATAGATGATATAGGAGGGGGTTGTCCCGCTCGTCTGCACAGGTGTGGCATAGCTCATCCATTCACGCAGAAGCCCGAAGGAATCGGTGCTTTTTTTCTGTGTGGAAAAGGAGGTCATGCCGTTCATTGCCGCAATAATTGCCTGATCCGTATAAACCGGATAGGGTGCCTCCGTTACGGTGGTGGAGGCAATCGTCTCCCCGTCCGTATTGAGGATATTGCCCTGTATGCCGACGGCATTTGATACGGTTTTTAAGAGCTTCTCCTGAAATTCCTCATCCTTGCCGCCCTCAATCACCTGTTCATTGATTCTCTCCGCATAGGTTGCCAGCTCCTGTCTGGATTTATCAATTTCGATATTTCGCAGGCTGAGCAGGATATAGGTGCCGCTGACAATCATCACAATCAGCACCAGCCCCAGATACATGATAATTAACTTCCATTTAATACTTCGCATTCGCAAAAGCTAATCCCTCGCTTTTCTCAGCAGTCAAAATAATACCCTACGCCTCTTTTTGTGAGGATATAAACCGGCTTGCCGGGGTCATCCTCGATTTTTTCACGCAAACGGCGAATGGTGACATCCACTGTCCGCACATCGCCGAAATATTCATAGCCCCAGACCTTCTCCAGAAGCGTTTCTCTGGAAAAAACCTGCCCCTTCTGCGCGGAAAGGTATTTCAGAAGCTCAAATTCTCTGACGGTCAGATCAATAATCCGCCCATCCTTCCGCACCTCATACCGATCGGGGTTGATATCCAGCTTGCCAAAATTCCCCTTACCGGCAGGTGCCTGTTCGGGAGCCTCCTCGCGCACAACGGATTTTCTGAGGTTCGCCTTCACCCTTGCCATCAGCTCTCTGACACCAAAGGGCTTGGTCACATAATCATCCGCTCCCAGCTCCAGCCCCAGCACCTTATCCAGCTCCTCGGCTCTTGCCGTCAGCATGATAATCGGGGTATTTTTCTTTTCTCTGATTTTTTTGCAGACTTCGTAGCCATCCATCTTCGGCATCATAATATCCAGCAGAATCAGATCCGGATTTTCCTCCATGGCTTTCTGTACGCCTTCCTCCCCATCTGCCGCCGTGATGACGGTATAGCCCTCCTTTTTCAGGTTAAACGCAATGATATCGACGATGTTTTTCTCATCATCGACAATCAGAATTTTTCTGTCCATAGTGTCCTCTCCCCCTCGGAAAGTCTTATTCTTCATTCTATTCTTCTTCGATTATACTAGAAAGTGCCGCAAAAGTAAACAAAACCGCTTGGCATCCAATATTTGACGAAGCTTTTGCTTGCCAAGTTTCACCAAAAATGCTATTTTGTAAGAAAAAGCGAAAAAAAATCAAGGAGGGTGTTTCATGGGTATCCTAGGCGCAAAAAATAAGGTTATCGCAGGCGACTATATCGGCGGCAAAATTATGCATTCCGGCGGCAAGGTGGTTTTATCCATCAACCTCGGCAATATGATTATTCTCAACAAAAAAATGGTTGCCGCCCACAAAATCGAAAGCGAGGTCAAGGGCAATCATAAAATTTCCGTTACCTTTGCGGACGGAAGGAAAAGCCTGCTCGAATTGGATGATGCACTTTGCACCGCCTTACTGGCGCAGCTGTTTTAACCATTTTCGGCAATCAAAAAGAACTTCTCATTTTTATGTTGAGAAGTTCTTTTTTTGTCTTAAAGTCTTGCTTCCAATTCGGCTTTTCTGTCCTCGTAGCCCGGTTTTCCCAGAAGCGCAAACATATTTTTCTTATACGCCTCAACCCCCGGCTGGTCAAAGGGATTTACATCCAGAAGATAGCCGCTGATGCCGACTGCCTTTTCAAAGAAATAAACCAACGCCCCAAAATGATAAGCGTCCATCTTATCCAGCTCAATCACCAGATTGGGTACGCCGCCGTCCATGTGGGCGAGCATTGTGCCTGCAAATGCCTTGCTGTTGACGAAATGAATTTCCTTTTCCGCAAGGAAATTCAGCCCATCCTCATCCTGTGCATCAAACGGCACCACTGCGGCAGATTTTGGCGTTTTCACCCAAAGCACCGTTTCAAAGAAGCACCTGAGACCATCCTGAATATACTGCCCGATGGAGTGCAAATCCGTTGAGAAATTCGCCGCCACAGGGAAAATGCCCTTATGCTCCTTCCCCTCGCTTTCGGCGAAAAGCTGCTTGAACCATTCCCCGAAGGAGGTCAAATGCGGCTCATAATTTGCCAGAATTTCAACCGTTTTGCCCTGCTGATAGAACAAATGGCGCAGTGCGGCATACTGATAGCAGTCATTTTCCTTTAAATCGGGGTTACTGTAATTTTCTCTTGCATCCGCCGCACCCTGCATCACAGCATCAAGCTCCACACCGGCAGCTGCCATCGGTAAAAGCCCGACAGGGGTCAGTACGGAAAAACGTCCGCCGACATCATCGGGGATGACAAAGGTTTCGTAGCCCTCTCTGTCGCACATGCCCTTCAGCGCGCCCTTTGCGCGGTCGGTTGTGGCAAAAATACGTTTTGCGGCTTCTGCCTTGCCGTATTTTTTCTCCAAAAGCTGCTTGAAAATGCGGAAGGCAATCGCAGGCTCTGTGGTCGTGCCGGATTTGGAAATGACGTTGACGGAAAAGTCCCTGTCTCCCAGAATTGCCAGAACATCATTCAGATAGGCAGAGCTGATGTTGTTCCCTACGAAATAAATATCGGGGGTGTCTTTTTTTCGTTCATTATAAAACGGGGTCTTGATGAAATCGAGCGCCGTTCTCGCCCCCAGATAGGAGCCGCCGATACCAATGACAATCAGCACCTCGCTGTTTGCCTGTATGCGTGCCGCCGCCTTTTTGATGCGGTCAAATTCTTCCTTATCGTAATTTACGGGCAAATCCACCCAGCCTAAAAAGTCATTGCCCTTGCCTGTTTTTTCATGAAGCGCATAATGACAACGCTCCACCTCCTTTTGCAGTGCAAAAACCTCGTCCTTTTTGATAAAATCTCCTTTCAGAGAAAAAGAAATACCCATAGGAATCCCCCTCCTTTTTTTCATATGTACTGTTTCGATATCAATATATTACCACAAAAAAGCCGTTCCGCAGCAGAAATCTGCGGAACGACCCTCTTTTTTTCGCTATTTTTTTATTGTGTTCCCTTGACGATGATTTCGGGCACAGCCTCCTGGATAATTTCCTTATCCACTTCCTTTTCCTCCGTCACCTCGCCGTTGATACGCGTAATGCGGATGGTGCTTTTCTTCTGCCCTGCCTTTCCCTGCTGAATGACCTTCTGATAGCTCGAAGGCTTGGTATCATCATACTGCGTTTGGTAGGTCTTCGGCTCCACTGCCGTCAGCACCTGTGTTTCCACTGTTTTTACGGAAATCTTCGGCTTCTGTACCGGCACATTGATAACCTGCCCTACACGAATCCCGCCGGTAAGATTTGCGCCTTCATTCAGCTGATTCAGCTTTTCCACCGTTGTTTTAAATTCATTTGCAATCAGATACGGCGCATCGCCGGACTGAACGGTATAACTCTGGGTTGCCTCTGTAGTGGATTCCAATACCTTCACGGCATCCTCCTGCTCCAGAATCTGCGTGGAATCCACAAATTCCTTCACAACCTCAACATCCTCCTGCCAGCTGATTTCCGCATCCTCCGCAACGCCCTCCTTGGGCATAAGGTCGGTCTGCACCTGCTTGAGCACAGCATTCGCCGCTTTTTCATTTGCAAGGATGGCAACCTTTTCACTATCCACTGTAATAATCGCCGCTTCCACCTTATACGTTACCTTGCTGCGCATTTTCGGCAACAAATGCTCCATCGTGCAGACATCCTTCTTCTCCTTGGAGCCGATATGGATGCCCTCTACCTTGATTTTCTCGTTAATCTGCACCTTCGAGCCGACAATACCCTCCAGCTGACTTTCCAGTGTGGCAGTCAGCTCCTTCGCCGTTACCTTTCTGGTTTCCAGAATCCCGACCTGCTCATCCGCGATATAAACCGCAGAGCCGTTTTTGCGCACAAAGAGAAACACGATGAATAAAATCACTATAATCCCAATCAGATAAAGTGCATTGCGGTTCAGCTTTTTGCCGTCCTTTTTGCCGCGCTTTTTTTCTGTGGGCTTATTGCGGTTCGTTCTGCCTGTTTTTTTGCCTTTTGTATTTTTTCTGTCCCGTTTGGCAGGTGTTCCGCTGCCATAGGGCACACGCTCCTCCCGTTTCGGGAACAATGTATCCGCCATGGGTTTTCCCCCTTATTTCTTCAAATTCTGACAACTGATGCTTTTATTTTATGATATCCACAGGAAGATTGCAAGCAAAAGGCAAAATTTCCGTTTTTCTGTAACGAAACTGTAAGATAAGCCCTTCCGCAGAAACTCGTTTGCATCAAAAAAGCCTCCGCAAGGGAGGCTTATATTGTCTTATTTATTTTTGATAAAACGCAGAATGGATTCTGTCTGGTATTTGATATGTCCCTGTGCCACTGCTGCGCCTTCCTCGCTGTCATGATTTTCCAGCGCACGCAGAATACTTCTGTGGTGTGCCACGATGGTGGACATGGAATTATCGTTCTTCGCCTGTGCCATTCTGTAACGATACAGCTGGATTCTCAGGTTTCGGAACATCTGAATCAACTTATCGTTTTCTGTTGCCTGAAAGATCACATCATGGAAATCTTCGTCAATATCCACAAAACGCTCTACATCATTTTCCGCAACCGCGCGTTCAAAATCCACTTCCATATTTTTCAGCTGCTGCAAACATTCCTTTGTCATCTTCCTACAAGCCAGAGAGGTTGCAAGCCCTTCCAGCGCGCTTCTGATTTCCAGAATATTTACGATATCCTTTTCTGTCATATCCAGCACCTGTGCGCCCTTTCTGGGCACCAGCTCTACCAGATTTTCCAGCTCCAGCATACGCAGTGCCTCTCTGACAGGGGTGCGGCTTACGCCAAGCTTTTCCGCCAGCTGATTTTCCATCAGCCTTTCTCCGGGAACCAGCTTGCCTGTCAGAATCGCATCCCTCAGTGTGTTAAATACGACATCTCGCAACGGTAAATACTCATTTGTATTGATGTTGAATTTTGTTTCGGTCATTATTATGTTCTCCTCTCAGCTCTCTTCGTACCCGATAGGTTCTTGTTGCCAAGCAATCCTTCAGGGCAAACTCCCGTTTCACCAGAGCCGCCGCCTTTCTTGCCTTTGCTCTGTCCGTAAACAGGGCAAACACCGTTGGACCGCTGCCGCTCATGAGGGCACCCTCCGCCCCTAATTCCATCAAACGTGCTTTTATTTTTGCGATTCTTGGATGCAGCTCAATGGTTACGGTTTCCAGAACATTGGAAAGCAGCTTTCCCATCTTTGCCACATCTTTCTCTTCCATGGCTTTGAGCATTGCCTTTGTATCGGGGTGCTGCTCGATTTCCTGCCAGCGCAGCTGCTTATAAACAGAAGCTGTGGAAACGCTGACGGGCAGCTTTGCCAATACCACATAGCAATCCGGACAAGGATGTGCGACATTTGTCATCACCTCGCCGACTCCCTCACACAAAACTGTGCCGCGACGGATGCAGTAAGGGATATCCGAACCCAATCTGCCTGCCACTTCCTCCAGCTGTGCTTCGGAAAGCCCCAGACCAAACAGGCGGTTCATGCCCACCAGAACAGCCGCACAATCCGTACTGCCGCCGGCAAGCCCTGCCGCAACGGGGATTCGTTTATCAATCTCAATAAACACACCCTCCTTTATGCCGAAGACCTCCCGCATCAGGCTTGCCGCCTTCCACGCCAGATTGCGCGCATCCGTCGGCAACCATGGCAGGTTGGTTTTCAGCTTGATTACGGGCTTTTCCAGCTTCTTCATATAGATACCGTCATACAGTGCTACCGTCTGCATGATGGTTTCCAGAAGATGATAGCCGTCCTCCCTTTTGCCTGTCACATCCAAGGTTAAATTGATTTTTGCTCTTGCCTTCAGTCGTATTTCTCTCACGGTGTAGCCTCCCGTTTTTTCTATACTGTATACATTTTTATTATGGATATTGTACACTACATAAAACAAACACGCAACCATCAACTTACACAAAAAATGAATTTTTTGTCGAAAAAGTTAACATTCTTTTAAAAAACGGTAAAGATGAAATTCCTATTCTTTTTTTGTGCTATAATAATGAAGAAAAGAAAAATTTTTCCTTCCCTGAAGGGGGTATCTTTATGTGGACATTTTACGAAAAAAATAAACAAGCCATTCATGATATTGTCCTGCTGCTTGCGGCGGTGCTTGGCTGCTGTCTGTTCTTTCGCTATCTTTTTCGGATTTTCCTGCCATTCCTCATCGGGTGGCTGTTGAGCCTGCTGTTTAACCCTCTGGCAGACCGCCTGCAGAAATTTCATATTCCCCGCGGCATCAGTGCCATCATCGGGATTCTGCTGCTGTTTGCCCTGTTGGGACTGCTCGGCTTCTGGAGCGGCACAGGGCTGATTGCCAAGCTGAAGGAGCTTTCCGAAAATCTGCCGCACTATATCAGCCTGTTTGAAACGGGGCTTGCACATTTCTGGACACGGTTTGATACCCTTGCGCAGAGGCTGCCAAAGACATTACAGGTCTTTTTCTCCAGTCTGCAAACGGATTCCTCCGGCTTTCTGCTCTCCCTTGTTCCCAAGGGCAGCGCAACAGGCAAGCTTGGCGGTGTTTCCGGCTTTTTCATTGCGTTTTTTGTATCACTGATTTCCGCTTATTTCTTCACAAAGGACAGAGACCTGCTGCGCCGGCAGTATGAAATTCATATTGCGCCGCTGTTCGGGCTTTCCGTCTATACCACAAAGCAGGAATTAAAGGCTTCTGTCCTGGGCTATCTCAAAACGCAGCTGATTCTGATGGGCTTTGTTTTTATCGTCACTCTCATCGGGATGCTGGTGCTGCATTCGCCGCATCCACTGCTGCTGAGTATCCTGATTGCCATTATCGATGCCCTGCCCTTCTTCGGCAGCGGGTTCATCCTCTGGCCGGGCGCAATTTATTTCTTCACCAGAGGAAATACCTTCCTTGCCATCGGCTATCTGGCACTTTATGGCATCATCCAAATAACGCGGCAAATCCTACAGCCGAAAATTCTTGGCACGCAGATTGGGCTACATCCCCTGCTGACACTGTTCTCCATGTATTTCGGCTTTAAGTGCATCGGGGTATTCGGGCTGATTTTAGGGCCGATCGTTGCGGTTGTGCTGAAAGCACTTTTCCACGCAAGGAAGCAGAACAGAGAGCTACAGAAGCCTTTATAATTTTATCAGCATACAAAAAAGGATAAATCTCAGAGCGGGATTTATCCTTTTTCTTTTTTGATTTTTATTCGATTTCTGTTGTCTGCAGCATAATATTGATGGCATCCAGCACTTCCTGCTTCTGTGCATCCTCATAATAGGTGCCGCCGTAAATCACCAGATTGCCATCCAGAATTCCATACACAACAATGGAATGGGAATCGGGGATAGCAAGAATCGTTTCTCTGCCGCCCGCCTGCTCCAAGGACTCCTCTGTCCAAAGCTCATTTTCAATCATCTGATCAATAACCTCATCGTTGAAGGTGAAGGAATTTTCCATATAGATGACAGGATTGCCGTCAAAGCTGCGCAGCTCACATTTCTCAACCGTCAGAGAAGCATTCTTTTCCAGCTGCTCCAGCACCTGATTCATCAGATCCTCGTCAAGGGCTTTCTTTCTCTCCCCTGCAATCTGTACGTTGATGGCAACCGGCTTTTCTGTCCCAACGGTATCCCTTGCATATAACACCAGACTGTTTACAACCTCGCCCTCCGTTGTCCAAACATCCGCATCATACTGATATTTTGCCGTGCCGTTTTCCACTGTCGCCAGCTCCATCTTGCTGATATCCAGCGGCTCCATTGCAGGATATTCCGCCGCCTGATTGTCGGAAGCACCGCAGCCTGCCAATGCAAGAAGCATCAGCCCTGCCGCCAGAATTCGTTTCATTTTTTTCATAAATCGTTCTCCTTTGTCTTTTGGGTAAATGGGTTAAGTAAAATTATACCACAGTTTCGGCAAAAAATGTACTATGAGATTCCTGCCTTGATGCCCCAAAGCACCAGTAGATGCAGGGGATAAAACACATAAAAGAAATAACGTGGCAGTTTTTTTGAAAACGCCGCCACACGCCATTTCCCATCCAGAAAGCCAAAGGAAAAGAGAGACAATAGCTGAATCCACGCCCTTGTTTTCAAGCCATACAGAATATTCAGCAACAGCTGTCCGTAAAAGCAGAGACTCTCCCGTTCCGCATAAAGCCCGAAGCAGAAAATCGTCCAGACACCATACCAGCCATAGCTCATGTCAGCAAAATAAGAGCCGATAAGCAGTACCGCCGCAACCGCCTTTTTCCTCTGCCGAAAGAAATACAACGCCGCTGCACCCCATGCCAGCATGAATAAGGGATTGCCCTGTGTGATGCCGAACAGAAGCATATAAATCGGCTGAGAAAGGACTGCTGTCAGAAGAATTCGCCCGAAATACCACCAAAAGCAATGCGTATAGCGCACCCCCTCGGCAATACCGAAGGCAAACAGCGGAAACGAAAGCCGCCCGATGGCACGAAAGCCGATGACACTCGGAAAAAAGACCATGCCGATGTGGTCAATCAGCATGGTCAGTGCCGCAATAAACTGTATGAATTGCCGCTGTTCCCTTCCCATTATTCCTGGAACATAGGAGTGGAGAGATATCTGTCGCCCGTATCCGGCAGGAATACCACAATGTTTTTGCCTGCATTTTCGGGACGCTTTGCAATCTCCTTCGCCGCATGTACCGCCGCACCTGCGGAAATACCGGACAGCAGACCTTCCTCTCTCGCAAGGCTTCTGCCTGCCGCATACGCATCTTCATTCGTTACAGTAACAATTTCATCATAAATCTCTGTATTCAGAACATCGGGTACAAAGTTTGCGCCAATCCCCTGAATACCGTGAGGGCCTGCAACACCCTTGGACAGCAGGGGGGAGGCTGCCGGCTCTACTGCAACAATCTGCACCGCAGGGTTCTTTTCCTTCAGATATTTGCCTACGCCTGTGATTGTGCCGCCTGTGCCGATGCCTGCAACGAAAATATCTACCTTGCCATCGGTATCTGCCCAAATTTCAGGGCCTGTGGTTTCATAATGCGCCGCCGGATTGGAAGGGTTCACAAACTGCCCTGCAATGAAGGAATCGGGGATTTCCTTTGCCAGCTCCTCCGCCTTTTCCACTGCACCCTTCATGCCCTGCTTGCCCTCTGTCAGCACCAGCTCCGCACCAAAGGCTGTCATCAGCAGTCTGCGTTCCATGCTCATGCTGTCAGGCATAACGATGATTGCACGATAGCCTCTTGCCGCCGCCATCAGTGCCAGACCAATGCCTGTGTTGCCGCTTGTGGGCTCAATGATGGTTGCGCCCTCCTTCAGGATGCCTGCCTTTTCCGCATCCTCCACCATGCGCTTTGCGATACGATCCTTCGCACTGCCGCCGGGGTTCAGCGCTTCTACCTTTGCCAGCAAAGTTGCGCCCGTTTCCTTTTCAATCTTTGTCAGCTCCAGTAAGGGTGTGTTGCCAATCAGTTCTTCTACACTTTTATAAATCTTAGCCATAGTTGTTATCCTCCGTTCAAAAAATCTGTTTTCCGCATTTCATTAGTGTAACATAAATTTGCAAGCCTGACAGCAACAACAGCCAAAAATTGTACTTTTTAAAAGCATAACATCACTCCCTATTTCATATCGATTAACTATGATTTAAGAGGATACACCTGTTTTTTCTATTTGTCAATCGTTTTTTCTCATTTTCTTCTATTGTACCATCTTCTTTTTTGTGCTACCATTGTTTTGGTAAGTAGTCTATACAGAAAAAAGGAGAAATACTATGAAAATCGGTAGAAATGACCCCTGCTGGTGCGGCAGCGGCAAAAAATACAAATCCTGCCATGCGGCTTTTGATGATAAGCTGGCGGCGTATCAATTAAAACATATTCCCGTTCCCAGTCATAAGCTGATTAAAACTCCCGAACAGCTGGAAGGCATCCGCAAGGCAGGCAAGCTGAATACGGCAATTCTGGATATGGTTGCGGAAAATATCAAGGCAGGCATGTCCACAGACGATATCAATACACTGGTGCATAACTACACCGTAGAGCATGGCGGTATCCCTGCGCCTCTGGGCTATCAGGGCTTCCCCAAGAGCGTCTGCACCTCTGTGAACGATGCCATTTGTCATGGTATCCCCGATCCCAATCAAATCCTGCAGGATGGCGATATCATCAATGTTGACGTTACCACCATTCTGGATGGCTATTATGCCGATGCCTCCCGTATGTTCCTGATTGGCAATGTCTGCGACGAGGCGAGAAAGCTGGTTGAGGTGACAAAGGAATCTGTTGATTTAGCCCTAAAGGAAGTAAAGCCCTGGGGCAGACTGGGCGATATCGGCGCAGTGATCAGCGAGTATGTCCATCAGCATGGCTATACTGTTCTGCGTGATATCGGCGGTCATGGGGTCGGCAATGATTTCCATGAGGACCCGTATGTCTGCCATATCGGCAAGAGAGGAACAGGGATGCTTCTTGTGCCCGGCATGGTCTTTACGATTGAACCCATGGTAAACGAAGGCAAAGAGGATTTCTTCGTAGATGAAGAAAACGAATGGACGGTTTATACCGAGGACGGTTCTCTTTCCGCCCAGTGGGAATATACCGTTGCCGTAACCGAGGACGGCGTAGAAATTATCACACACTAAAATTTGCTTATGAAACAACGAACCCCTCCGTACACTGTGTATGGAGGGGATTTATTTTATAAACATTATTCTGCTTTCTGCGCCTGTTCTGCCAGAAATTTTGCCGTTTTCTCAATCATCTGCAATCTGGTATCGCTGAAGGAATGGTCGGTGTCCAATGCTTCATAAACCACATTTCCACCCATTTTCTCCAGCTCCTCTACCCAAGGCAGGCAATGCGCCGCAGGCGGACAGCACTCATCCTGCACCGCACCTAAGCAATAAACCGGACGTTTCCCAAAGCGTTCCAGCAATGCCCCAATGCGATAGCTTGCCTGATTGGCGAAAACCTCCTCATATAATGCCGCAGGAGAGGTTCCGTTCAGCCAAATCGGGCCACCCTCAAAAATATCCAGCAGCAGCCGCTTCGGCTCCGTGTCATCCGCAAAGCCCATCACGCCGCCTAAATCGCAGGGCGCAAGCAGGATCGCTGCCTTCAGCTCCGGATGCGCCGCCAAAAGCTGTGCCGTCACAAAGCCGCCTACACTATGCCCTGCCACAAACAGCCGCTCCCGATCAAAGCCGTAGGTCGTATTCGTTTCGATAAATTCCAGAAGGGTGTCTGCATCCTCCAGATTATGCGCATAGGCATACGCCCCATCACTGCCCCAGCTGCCGCTGTAATGATACAGCACCACATGAAAGCCGATGCGCCGCAGCGCCTGCGCTAAGTCAAAATTCTTTTCAATGCCCGGAAAGCCATGACTCAGCAAAACCGTCGGATGCAGCCCTGCGCCGCCTGCGCGGTAAATTGTCACCAGAAGCCTGCCACGCTTTCCCTGCAAAACCTCCGCCTGTAAATCAGGGGGATTTTTCTCCCATGAGCCTTCCTTCGTCAAATATTTCAAATCCATCGCATGCGCCTCCTTCGATTTTTCTTTCGTATATTTTTTATATCATAGCATTTTTGTAGAAAATTGCAAGAATAAAATTTCTGCCGAAAAATCAATATAACCACCGGTAAACCGGTGGTTATGCTTTTTCAAAACCTATTTATCCAGAACTGCAACCTGAATTGCCTTTACAGCCTCCTCCATGCGCTTGATATCCTCCGCCTTCAGCTTGATATCCAGACACTTCGCGGTATCCTCTACGCTTGATGCACGGCGCATGCCAACCAGAAGGCTCATTCTGTCATACTGAGACAGCGCCCAAGCCTCCACCAATGCCGCATAGCTGCAATGATATTCCTCGCACATCGGTGCCCAAAGTGCAAATGCGCGGCGCAGTCCTTCTTTCTTTTCGGGCGCCACCCATGGCAGTCTGGAACGGATGTCCGTTTTCGCAAATTCCTTATTCAGAAACGCGGGAGAGGTCAGAAAGCCCTCCTCCAATACACCGTAGGTCTGGAATACGGTATTGTTTTTTCTGCACATTTCAAAATATTCCCTGCCATGGAAGGGCGAAAGAATACTGAAAAATTCCTGCACAACGGACACCTTTCCGCCAACCCTCCGATATGCCGCCAAATCCGCAGGCTGGCTGTTGGAAAGCCCATAGGTACGGATTTTCCCTTCTCTGACCAGATCCTCCAGTGCGCCGACCGTTTCCTCTACAGGAAAGCTGCCGCAGACATAATGCACAATCACGGAATCCAGATAATCCGTCTGCATCCTGCGCAGAGAATCCTCCACGTCCTTTTTCACTGCCGCCGCACGGGTGTCATTGTTGACGGTGTACCCATCGCGTTCATAATGGAAATTACCGCCCTCATTTCTCCAGTTCAAGGAGCATTTGCTTTGCAGGATAAAGTCCTGTCTTCTGCCCTTCAATGCCCTGCCGAGCAGCTCCTCGCTTGCACCTGTGCCGTAAACCGGCGCGGTATCAATATAATTTACGCCATATTCCCGACAGATGTCCAGCAGATTTCTGGTATCCTCTACCGTAGAATCTCTGTCCGTCCAGACACTGCCGCCGCCAAGTCCCCATGTGCCTAATGCAATCACGGAAACATCAATATCCGTATTGCCAAGCTTCTGATATCTCATTATTATCCCTCCGTTTGCTTTGAAAACTGCTTACAGTATACCATATAAGTATCGAAATGGATACCGCATCACAGCATACACCGCCGCAGATGGTCAATCACAATCCGCATCGGCTCGGAAACCCATTTTTCCCGATGGTGCAGCAGCTGTGTCCAGATTTCAATTTCCATTTCAGGCACATTCAGATAGCACAGTGCCCCCTTTTCGATATACGGCTTCGTGATATAATCAGGCAGAAGCGCAAGCCCTGCATTCTGCTCCACCAGAGATGCAATCAGCCCTGCATTCCCGCTGACAAAAACAGGCTGAATCTCCAAGGAATGTGCCGCAAGCTTCTCATCCAGCATCCGGCGGTAGCTCATGCCCTTTTCCGTCAGCAGAAACGGCTGCTTCACCAATTCCGCAAGCGAAATGGCATCCCTTGCCGCCAAGGCATTGCCTGCCGCACAGACAAAATGCACCCCAATCCGACTTTCCTGCTGTATCACATAATTCGTATCGTAAATATGGTTATCCAGCGTATATACAATATCCGCTTCATTCTGGTTTAAAAGGCGAAACATCTCCTGCGTGCCGGCTGAAATGCACTCAAGGGTAATATCGGGATATTTGCGGTGCAGCTCCGGGAAAATGCGCCGAATCACTTCACTGCTCAGGGAATCCGCAATCGCCAGACGCACACGCCCATGCACCTTCGTTTCCGCTTTCGTTTCCTCCTGAAAGCTTTCCAAAAGCTCATTGATTTTGTAAGCAGAGCGCAGCAGACGAATCCCATGCTCTGTCAGCGTAACCGTGCGGTTGATTCTCTCAAATAAGGGCACCCCCAATTCATTTTCCAGCTGACGAATCTGGAAAGAAACCGTTGATTGGGAATAGCCCAGCTTATCCCCTGCCTTTGTGAAGCTGCGCAACTCCGCTACATGTATGAAAGTAACCAGATTTTTGATATCCATAACTGCTCCTTTTTCCCATCCTTCAACATTCTTTCTCTCACTCTATCCGAAATGCAGCAAAAAATCAAGATAGAATCTGTCTTGATTTTTTTCTTTCTCCATCAGCCGTATTGCTTTTCTCCGCCCGCTGCGGTATAGTAGAATGAAGAAGGATAAACTTAAGCAGCGTTTCGGGCGTAGGCCGGTGGGCTTTGCATATCGGCACTTGATAGTCTTTCTTGAACGGATACCGCTTGGCGGAACGATTCGGGGAATTGTACCCCGCTATTTAGGGAAACCTTGCGGAAATAGGATTGGGAATAAGGATTGACGCAGAATACGCCTTCCTGCCCTTCGGGCATAGCCGAAGCATTTGCGGCATCTCGGAAATACGCTATTATGCAGGCAAAGTCAACGGAATGATTCCTAGATAATGGAGGACGCTTCGGCGAGGAATCCCGCTAGGCTTCCGTTGCAAGCAAAAAAAGAGCCTGATTTCACTGTGCACATGAAATCGGCTCTTTTTCTTTTTTACTGCCCTATAAAAAAGAATGCCGAAAATCAAAAAGGATATTGCATTTTTGATTTCTTTGTAGCATAATAAAAACAAGAGGAACAACCGCCCACAAGGTGGGTTGACCTATTGACAAAGGGACATAGAAAGCCACCCTGCAACCGGTCAAAGTATTAGGGTGGTTTTTCTATGTCTAAAATAAAAGACTATCTGAGATTCAAAAATATGAATGTCAGCAATGCAAGAAGGAATGTCCCAAAAGACATTAAGTCTTTAAAGTCAAACTTCATCAGCACCACCCCCATTCTATGTAGAATGAAGGTCAAGCCACCCTGTACACGATTGTTCCATAACAGCATTGTAGCACACCAACACACACCGCACAAGCGAACAAAGAAAAAGAGCCTTTCGGCTCTTTTTCTTTTATACTTCCATAATAATCGGCAGAATCATCGGACTTCTCTTTGTCTTCTGCCAAATATAATTTTTCAGCGTATCCTTAATGACACCCTTGATATAATTCCAGCTTGTAACATTCTTTTCCTCGCATTTCAGCAGCGCATCCAACACGCAGGCGCGCGCCTCATCCATCAGATTTTCTGCCTCGCGGACATATACAAACCCTCTGGAAATAATATCGGGGCCGGAAACAATCGTCCCCATTTCTCGGTCCATGGAAACCACAACCACCATCAGTCCATCCTGTGACAAATGCTTTCTGTCACGCAGAACGATATTGCCGACATCGCCAACGCCCAAGCCGTCTACCATAATCTGTCCCACAGGCACAGTTCCAGTAACCTTCGCCTCATTTTTGTTGACCTCCAGCACCTCACCCAGCTTCATCACGAAGATGTCATTTTTATCCATCCCCATGGAAATCGCCAAATTCTTGTGACAGGAAAGGTGCATGAATTCCCCATGCACAGGCATGAAGAACTTCGGCTTTGTCAGCGCCAGCATCAGCTTCAGCTCCTCCTGACGGGCGTGACCGGAAACGTGGATATCCTCAATATCTCCATAAACCACGTTTGCGCCCTTTTTCAGCAGCTCATTCACCACACGGGAAATGCTTTTTTCATTCCCCGGAATGGCAGATGCACTGATGATAATTTTATCATCAGGCTTTACGTTAATCTGCTTATGCTCGCCGGATGCGATACGGGACAGGGCGGACATTGTCTCCCCCTGGCTGCCTGTCGTAATAATAACCAGCTGATCGTCCCGATAATTTCTTGTTTCGTTAATATCAATCAGCGTTCTGGGCGGAATCCAGAGATAATCCAGCTCGGATGCCGTTTTCACCGCATTGACCATACTGCGACCGATAATGGCAACCTTTCTGCCGTACATATATGCCGCATTGATAACCTGCTGAATACGATGGATGTTTGAGGAGAAGGTCGCAACCATGATACGGTTCTTCGGTGTTTCCTCGAAAATCTTCTCGAACACCTTCCCCACGTTCTTTTCGGACATCGTGAAGCCCCTTCTCTCTGCATTGGTGCTGTCGCTCATCAGCAGGAGAACGCCCTCCTTGCCCAGTGCGGCAAACCGCTGTAAATCAATCACATCACCGTCAATGGGCGTATAGTCCACCTTAAAGTCGCCCGTATGCACCACAACGCCCACAGGTGTATGGATTGCCAGTGCAACCGCGTCTGCGATAGAGTGGTTCGTATGAATAAATTCCACAACCATCTGTCCCAGCTTTACCTTTTCGCCGGGTACAACCGTATGCCTTGTTGTGGAATCCAGCATTTTATGCTCTCTCAGCTTATTTTCCAGAAGCCCCAGTGTCAGCAGTGTCCCGAATACGGGTACGTTAATCTGCTTGAGGATATAGGGCAATGCGCCGATATGATCCTCGTGTCCGTGTGTTAATACAATCCCTTTGATTTTGTCGATGTTTTTGGTCAAATAAGTCACGTCAGGGATAACCAGATCGATCCCCAGCATATCATCCTCAGGGAATGCCAGACCGCAGTCGATGATGATAATATCATCGCCATATTCCAGAACCGTCATATTTTTACCGATTTCATCCAGACCGCCCAGCGCGATCACCTTCAGGTTCATCTTAGGCTTTGCCTTTGCGCGGCTCTTTGTGCGCTGCTTCGGCTTTGCCGCCGGTTTCGCCGTCATCTTCGCAGTCGGCTCCTTTTTCGCCTTCGGCTCTGTCTTTGCCCTGCTGTCCGCCTTTGTCTTTGCTGTTCTCGTTTTGGTTTCCTTCGCGGAATCCTTTCCGTTTGTCTCCTTCGCGGATTTTTTCTCTGCCAAAAAACACACCTCCTTTTTTGTTTTCTCTGTCATTTTCTTTATAGTATGGCGTAAAAAAGTTCTCTTTAAACGGCAGAATCAGCGTCCCTTTTCCAAAAAAGGGCAAACAGAAAAAGAGCAGTCGATACTCAACGATTGCAAAAACATTTCCGCTCCGTTTTTCCAATCCGATGAGTGCTGCTGTTTTTCCTTCCGTATTCTGCTGTTTCTTTTTCCGCTCATTTTTGTATAAAAAGGGACCTTTGCAGACCGCAAAAAATCACCCTAATACATTCGTCAATCAGTCATCCGTTTCTACGGTATAATCCTCTGCCTTCTGGGCAAACAAATCTGCTACGCGATCAAATTCCGCGTCATCCTCCACCAATTCATACGTCACATCATCCGTATTGATGGAAACCTCCTTCAGAATGATGGCATCTGTTTCATCATCATCCATCAATTCTGTTTCCACTACCAGAAGGTAGCGTTCGCCGCCGCAGGCAACATTATCAATGATGGAAAACTCCACTGCATCACCATTTTCATCTGTCATAGTAACCACTTCAAATTCCAGATCATTGATTTCGTCATAAATATCCGCCATAAAATTCTCCTCTATTCTTATCCTCTCGCCTTGCTGTCAAGATAGCCCTGTAAAATATGCACCGCCGCCATCTTGTCAATGACGCTTTTTCTCTGATTATGGTTCAGCCCCACCTCGCGCAGAGAACGCTCCGCCGCAATGGTGCTGAATCTTTCGTCCCAGAGCAGAACCTCTGCCTTGGGAAATCTTCTTTTCACGCGTTCGCAGAAATCCTTTGTTTTGACACATCTGTCCCCTTCGGAGCCGTCCAGATTTTTCGGATAGCCCAGAACGATTGTCTCTGCCTGGTATTGTTCCACCAGTTCTGCCAGTCTACGCATACATTTCTTAAATTCCATGGGACTTTCCCTTCGGATAATCTCCACGCCCTGTGCCGTCCAGCCGAAGGGATCGCTGACCGCCACACCAATGGTTTTGTCACCAAAATCCAAACCTAAAATACGCAATTCGGTTCCTCTTTCTTTTCCCGACGATTACTCGTTACGGTCTAAATAGTCCTTTACCAGCTCCTCCAGAAGCTCATCCCGTTCCAGCTTGCGAATCAGCACACGGGCATTCTGATAGCTTGTGATATAAGTCGGGTCACCGGAAAGGATATAGCCTACAATCTGGTTGACAGGATTATAGCCCTTTTCCCGCAAGGCATTGCTCACTGCCATCAGGATTCGCTTTGCTTCGTTTTCGGGTTCTTTTTCCAATCTGCCGAAATATTGTGTTTCATGTAAATTTGCCATATTTTTCACTCTCCATTCTGCGGCATTGCCGCCCCCCTTATATCCCAAATATATTCACAGGAAAATTTCCTGTTATCTGTAAAATCAGTTATCTTTATGATACCCGAAATGTAATTCGATTGCAACCATATTCTCTTTACATAATTATTACAAATTCCTTTTCTTATGCCTCAACATCCCCGAAAAGCATTTCGCCCTCCGCCCTTGTGATGTGGGTTTTCGCAATGCGGTTTGTCAGGTCGGCTTCGCTTCTGCCATGCACCTTCATGTAGTTCGTGGTATGCCCTTCATAGATGCCCTCTCCGACGGCTCTTTCATACAGCACCTCCGCATCCGTCCCAACGGCATCCGCCAGAAAGTCTGCCGCCATCCTGTCGCTCAGCTGAATGAGCGTATGGCTTCTCTCGGATTTCACCGCATTCAGCAGCTGATCCTTTCTTGCCGCCGCAGGTGTGCCGCGCTTGGGCGAATAAGGGAATACATGAATCTTCGCAAAGCCGATTTCCTCCGCAAAGGCATAGCTTTCCCTGAAATCCTCCTCGGTTTCTCCGGGGAAGCCGACAATGATATCCGTTGTCAGCGCAACCTTCGGCAGATATTTCCGTAGCGTTGCTGCCGCCTGCCGATATTTCTCCGTATCATATTTGCGGTTCATTTCCTTTAGGGTTTTATCGCAGCCGCTCTGCAGGGAAAGATGGAAATGGTCGCAGACCTTTGGCAGTGCCGCCATGGTCTGTGCAAATTCCTCCGTCACCACATTTGGCTCAATGGAGCTGAAGCGAATCCGCTCAATTCCTTCCACCTCATGCACCTGCTTGAGAATATCCAGCAGAGAGGTATCCCTTCTGTCCTTGCCGTAGCTTGCCACATGGATGCCCGTCAGCACAACCTCTTTAAAGCCGTTCTCCGCCAGACGCTTTACCTCAGCCACAACCTCCTGCGGCTCTCTGCTGCGGATCGGGCCTCTCGCATAGGGAATGATGCAGTAGGAGCAATACTGGCTGCACCCATCCTGAATTTTCAGATAGGCTCTTGTTCTGTTTGCCAGCTTTTGAATGGAAAGCGGCTCAAATACACGCTCCTTCATAATATCGGAAACGTGGTTTTCCACGCCGTTTGCCCTGTCATACTGCTCCACCATTTCCACAATCTGCGCCCTGTCCTTCGTTCCGATGACCAGGTTCACACCTGCAATCTCCATCAGCTCCTTAGGTGCAGTCTGCGCATAGCAGCCGACAACCGCCACAATGGCATTTTCATTCTGCCGCTTTACCTTACGAATCAGCTGACGGGATTTCTTGTCCCCGAAATTCGTTACCGTACAGGTATTGATGACATACACATCCGCCTCTTCATCAATCCCCACAATTTCATAGCCCTTTTCTGCGAACAACTCCGCAATGGCTTCGCTTTCATACTGATTTACCTTGCAGCCCAATGCAAAACTTGCTGCTTTCTTCATATTAAAACGCTCCTTCGCGGCAGAAAAATTTCCTTTTGCTCTGCCGCTCTCTATTATTCATCAATTTATTCTGAAAAACAACGGTAATATCTTCATTGCTACCGTTACATCCTTCCCGGAAAGCCAGACCAGATGCTCTCTGAGCATTTCCCAGCGTTCCTTTTTGGGCGTAACCTGCGCGCAGATGGTCTCCATGGCATCCAAATGCACCATGATATCCTCCCGCTCCGCAAGGGAAAGCCCCTGCATCATGCCGATTTCCAGCCGCACCGTTGTAAAATCCGCATTAAAATTCAGCTCCTCTCGCTCCTTGGCAATGGAATATTCGATTAAGCCTTCGTTGCTGTATCCATTTTCCCGAAACAGCTTCATCCGCTCCAGTAATGTCTGCACGTTCTCCCGATAATTCTCCGCCATATCCGCGATATCCTCATACGGCTGAATGACCTTCAGCCTCTTCGTGAAGCCCTCGATTCTTTCGGCATAATGCTCCAGAAGCAGGCGAAACAGCTCCTCCAAGGCATCGCTGTCATAGGAGGATGCCTCCCAAACACGTTCCACGCGGTCAATATCCTCGTCAATCATGGTTCGTATATCCTTTTCCTCCGGCATATCCTCCACCGCCCCTTCTGCATTTAAATTATCTTTTAGTATAGCATAAAAACAGGGGCTCTGGCAAGAAGCCCGCCCCGTTAAAACCGTTTTTTCGCAAAAATCGCAAAAACACTGCAAAAGAACGCCCGATTCCGATTGATTTTTCCCTTCCTTTATGCTATCATAGCAGTAAGAAAGGATTACCGCTTGTGGAAGGGCGGTCAGTCCGTAATAGTTGTGAATGACCGTCTAACTTCTGTTAGGCTGTCACTTTTTATTTATTTCCTGTTTCACGCAGGGCGATAAGAGCTATGAAAAAGGATTACCGCTTGTGGAAGGGCGGTCAGTCCGTAATAATGTGGTTGACCGTCTAACTTCTGTTAGGCGGTCTTTTTCTTATCATTTCTTATGCAAAAAGCATAAGGTGATAATTCCAATGATTACTAAGCTATATTGAAACAATTCAGCGTATGTAACCATAAACATCACCCCCTTTACAGGAAGTGACTGAACCGCCGAGCGATAATCCTCGCTTATACCATACCACATTTTTCTTTTTTCGACAAGCAACAAAAAAGCCGCATCCCCTATAGGTAATACGGCTCTCTTATTTTTCCGCTTATTTTTCTTCTTCGTCATCCTCAATGATTACAACCATGCCACCCAGTCTTCTGTTCAGCTCTTTTCTTGTAATCTTTATGATATTGGGTGTCACGCCGTCCGGCTGCTCCTCGATAAAGTATGCTTCCTCCTTATCGCAGTCGTTTTCATCCAACCAGCCGCTGAAATAGGACAGAATGGAACGCATAATTTCCACGCTGTGCCCCCAATAATCCAAATCCAGGAAAACCAGTCTGTTCTTCTCGCCGTTTTTGGAGAATTTACGGCTCTTGTAAACCATTGTAAACAAACGTCTTTCCTCTCCCTTATAGGTAAAATATACAGCCATTTCATTGCTTTCACCAAAACGATTCTCGTAACGGTTTACCTTTGCCTCGGGGTCAAAAAATTTCAAAATAAACTGATAAATCTGCTCCAGTTCAATCTCTTTTGTAATGTACCCATGCGTTTTTGCCGTCATTTGAAAGGCCTCCTTTTTTCCTACTTTCATCATTTCCGCATCAATATTTTGCGTACAAATTGTTTTTGATTCTGATTGCATTATACAGGAAGAAAATCCCCTTTACAAGAGCAATACCTTCCATGGAAAGCCAAATTTTCCGCCTCTTTTTTAGGCAGTTTTACGCCAGCTTTTCCAGTATTTTTTCCACCAGCTCACTGCTGCGCTTTGCCGCCAGAAGCACAAACTGCTCATAGGACATATTCGCCTGTTCATCCGCGCTGTCGCTGATGGCACGAATGATAACAAAGGGAATCCGGTTCAGCCAGCAGGCATGCGCAATCGCCGCGCCCTCCATTTCCGCACAGTCCCCCTGCACATACTTTTTGATATGCTCCTTGCCTTCCTTTGTGCCGATGAATTTATCCCCACTGGCAACTCTGCCGAGAATCACATGATAGTTTTCCGCCGTTTCCGCCGCAGCCTCCTGCGCTAGCTTCACCAGCATCTCATCCGCCTTGAAATAGCTTTCCGCCAGACGGGGAATAGTCCCGATAGGGTCGCCCAGCGCAGAAACATCCATGTCATGCTGTACCGCATCCGTGGAAATGAGGATATCCCCAATGCCCAGTTCGGGGTGAATTGCCCCCGCACAGCCCGTATTGATGATATAATCCACACCGAAATGGTCAATCAGCACCTGTGTGCAGACAGCCGCATTCACCTTGCCGATGCCGCTGATGACCAGCACAATGCTGTTGCCGCAATATTTTCCCACATGGAAATCCAGCCCGATGATATTTTTTGTCGTCACAATCTCGATTTTCTCTTTTAAATATGTGATTTCCTCCGACATTGCACCAATGATGCCAATGGTTTTCATTTCGTTGTCATCTCCGTTTCTGTTGTCTCGCGAATATCTGTCCGCATACTTCAGCCGTTTGGTTTTTATCTCGCATACGAATTATACCACAAACTGTATACACTCTGCAAGTCGAAGCCGATTTTCCCATCCTTCCGTTGCAAAAAAAGAGCATCTTCTGTATACTGAGGAGAGAAAAAGAAAGTAAGAGGTGTAACCAATGAACACAAAACCGATTATCGGCATTGCGCCGAATTATTCTTACGAAAAAAAGGAATATACCCTCAGCGAGGATTATGTCCTTGCCATCGAAAAGGCAGGCGGCTGTCCCATCGTGCTCCTGCCCCATCAGGCATTGCCCCCCTTTCTGGACGGACTTCTGCTGACCGGCGGCGGTGATATCGATCCGCTCCTGTTCGGAGAGGAGCCCCTTTGCCAGAGCGGCGAAATTAACCCCCTCCGTGATGCCTGTGAAATGCGCATCTGCGAGGCTGCACTGGAAAAGGATTTGCCCATGCTCGGCATCTGCCGCGGCATGCAGGTCATGAATATCGTCAAGGGCGGCGGCATCTATCAGGATATCGGCGTGCAGGCAGGCACAACCCTCAAGCATATCCAGCAGGCACCCCGTTCCTATGGCACACACAGCATTTTTGTCGAGGACAACACCCTTTTAACCGACCTCTGGGAAAATAAACGCACCGTTGTCAATTCCCTGCATCATCAGTCCTGCTCCACGCTTGGGGAGGGCTTTATTGTCTCTGCCCGCAGTGCGGATGGTCTGATTGAAGCCATTGAGCATAAGGATAACCGCTTCGCCGTCGGCGTGCAGTGGCATCCCGAGGCAATGAAAACAGAGGAAATGGGGCTGCTGTTCTCTGCCTTCTTGAAGGCGGCGGCAAAATATCAACAGGCAAGGAGGTAAGAAGCATGGATGTTATCAATGATCTAACCTCGTCTCTTTCCTCTGATTTAAACAGCACGGAGCTTGCGAAGGATTTAGGGCTTGGCTTCCTTGCCAAATCCACAGCCATCAATGGTGCCGTCAATTTGGGCATCAAGCTTCTGGAAATTCTGTTCACGCTCTTTCTTTGCTGGCTCATGATTCGCATTTCCAGTAAGCTGGTCAATAAATTCCTGCGGACACAGGTACAGCGCGAAAAGCTTTCCATGTCCGAAAGAAAAGCAAAAACCCTCAGCACCGTCACAGGCAGCATCCTGAAATATGTGATTTATTTCATCGGGCTGATGTCTATTTTAAAGCAGCTGGGTGTTTCCTCAGAATCCCTCGTTGTCATTGCCTCCGCAGGCTCGGTTGCCATCGGTCTGGGCGCGCAGAGCATTGCGGGGGATATGATGGAGGGCTTCTTCATCCTCTTTGAGGACCATTACGCCGTCGGGGATATCGTCACCATTCAGGGCATTACGGGTACGGTCGAAAGCGTCACCCTGCGTTCCACAAAGCTGCGCGATTTCGGCGGCGCTGTGCATATCATCCCGAATGGCTCTATCGGTACGGTCACCAATAACTGCCGCGAATTTATCAACGCCGTTGTCACCGTCGGCATTGCCTATGGCGAAAGCATCGACCGCGCCATTGCCGTACTACAGGATGAGATGCAAAAAACCGCAGATATGGAGGCTGTACTGGAAACCCCCACCGTTGCAGGTGTCATCGGTCTGGATGATTCCGCCGTTACCATTAAAATTGTAGCAAAATGCAAGGTAAAAATGAATTACGCTGTGGAAGCGGAGCTGCGCCGCCGCATCAAAAACCGCTTTGATGCAGAGGGCATCGAAATCCCCTTCCCTCAGCAGGTTGTCCATTTGATGAAGGAGGCGTAACGTATGGATTTTTCTGTCGGAGATATTGTGCAGATGAAAAAAAGTCACCCCTGCGGCTCTGCCCAGTGGGAAATCCTCAGAACCGGCATTGATTTTCGCATCAAATGCTGCGGCTGCGGACACATGGTCATGCTGCCCAGAGCAAAATTCGAGAAAAACGTAAAAAAAATCATTCCGAAAGAGCAATAAAAAAACAGGGTATCCGTGGATACCCTGTTTTTTTCTGTCGAACCCTCTCGGCTTAAGCCTTCTTCCGCATTGCATTCAGAATTGCCAGTACGCAAACACCGACATCCGCAAATACCGCCATCCACATCGTCGCAATGCCGGGAATGGAAAGCAGCAGCACCAGAATCTTAAAGCCCAGTGCAAAGGTCACGTTCTGGTTTACAATCCTTCTTGTGCTTCTTGCAACCTTCATGCCGACTGCCAGCTTACCGATATCATCATCCATCAGCACAACATCCGCCGCCTCGATTGCCGCATCGGAGCCAATCGCCCCCATGGCAATCCCCAAATCAGCCGCCGCCAGTACGGGTGCATCATTGATGCCGTCCCCCACAAACGCCGTCTTGTCGCCTTCTGCGCCCTTCTGCTTTTCCATCCATTCCACTTTGTTTTCGGGCAGCAGCTCGCTGTGGAATTCATCCAGCTGCAGCTCCTCTGCCACAGCCGCCGCTGTTTCCCTTCTGTCGCCCGTCAGCATTACCATCTTCCGAATCCCCTGCTTGCGCAACGCCGCAAGGGAATCGGCAATGTTTTCCTTCAGCGTATCCGCAACCAGAATGTACCCTAAGAATTTGCCGCCCTTTGCAACATAAACCACCGTACCGATGCCGTTTGCCTTTTCATACGCAATTTTTTCATGCTCCATCAGACGGCTGTTCCCCAAGAGAACCGTTTCGCCGTCCAGCTCGTAGGAAATCCCGTAGCCGCCCAGCTCCTGATAGCTCTGTGCCGCAGGAAGCTCGCCTTTGTATGCCTGTACGATTGCCTGTGCAATGGGGTGATTGCTCATTGCCTCCCCGATTGCCGCCGGCTTCAGCACATCGCCCTTCACCTCTGTTACAGAGAATCTGCCCTTTGTCAGTGTCCCTGTCTTATCAAAAACAACCGTTTTCAGTCGGCTCAGCGTATCCAAATCGCCGCCGCCCTTTACCAGAATCCCGCACTTGGATGCCGCGCCAATCCCCGCAAAATACGTCAGCGGCACAGACAATACCAATGCACAGGGACAGGAAACAACTAAGAATACCAATGCTCTGCCAAACCACAGGGAGAAATTCCCAAGCCCTGCCAACGGCGGCAGAACCGCAACCAAAACCGCCAGCAGAACCACAATGGGTGTATAAACTCTTGCAAAGCGTGTGATGAATTTCTCCGTCTTGGATTTCTTTGCAGATGCGTTTTCCACCATTTCCAGAATCTTCATCACCGTAGATTCGCCAAAGCCCTTTTCTACACGAACCTTCAGACTGCCGTCCATATTGATGCAGCCGCTGAGCACCTGATCTCCTGCGCCCACAGAACGGGGCAGGGATTCGCCTGTCAGTGCCGCAGTATCCAGCATCGCATGTCCTTCCGTAATTACGCCGTCCAGAGGGATTCTTTCCCCTGCCTTTACCAGAATCATATCCCCCACCTGCACCAGAGAAGGGTCTACCTTCCTTTCCTCGTCATCCACGATTAAATGTGCAAAATCGGGACGGATATCCAGCAATGCCGTAATGGATTTTCTGGAGCGTGCCACCGCATATTCCTGGAATGCCTCGCCCACCTGATAGAACAGCATAACGAAAACAGCCTCTGCCATTTCCCCAAGGTAAAGCGCGCCAATCGTAGAGAAAGACATCAGGAAGTTTTCATCGAAAACCTTCCCCTGTCCGATATGCTTCGCCGCACGCAGCAGAACATCATACCCGAAAATCAAATATGCGCAGATATAAAGAATCGTGCGGATCGTTCCCTCATGCAGGAAAACAGCCGCAAGGAAAACAGCCAGACCTATGCCAAAGCGCAGAAAAAATTTTCTGCCGAACACATTCTCATCCCCATGCGCATGGTCGTGTCCACATCCACAGCCACACCCACAGCCGCAGTCATCGTCGTCATCATCGTCACAGCCGCAGCCGCAATGGTCATGATGATGCTCATGCTCATGATGCGCATGATGATGCTCTGCATTCTGCCCCTGCAAAAAGGCAACCTCTACCTCCGGCTCAAATTTATGCACCACCCGTTCCACCGTTTCCTGCATTTCCTCTGCCGAAGCATTTGGCGCAAGCTTTACTGTCATTTCCTGCCGCAGCAGATTGATGGAAACCTCCTGCGTTTCAGAAAGCTTAGAAAGCGTATCCTCAATCTTTCCCGCACAGTTCGCGCAGGTCAACCCTTTTAATGCTACCTTCATTTCAGACATAGTCACACCTCTTTTTTCGCTGTTTGCTTTTTCATTTGCTCATTTGAATAACTGTTCATATAACATTCGAAAATTTAGGCTGTAATTTTCAGATATCCTTACACCTATATCATTACAGCCTATTTCTTTTTTATTCGTGATATCCACGCTTATGCCGCAGATGCGTCATTCCCTGCTCCAGAACCATCCGAATATGCTCATCGTCCAGAGAATAGAACACGGTTTTGCCTTCCTTGCGGTATTTTACAAGATCATTCTGCCGCAGTACGCGCAGCTGATGCGACACAGCAGATTGGCTCATTTCCAGTACGTCTGCCAAATCCCCCACATTTCGCTCCCCCTCCAGCAGGGTCTGCAAAATGCGGATACGGGTCGCATCCCCGAAAATCTTGAAAAATTCTGCCAGCTCCTGAATAAACTCCTGCTGCAGTTCCTTTTCCATATCAAATTCTTCCTGCATCGGTGTCTCCTTCATGGCTCGCTCCTTTTCTTATATGAATATCTGTTCATATATTAACGCATTATTTTTACTTTGTCAATTCCTTTATTGATAAATTTTTATCATCGCGGAAGGGTATGGGAAACGAAGCGTTTCCCATGTGGAATCCGCAGCCGAAATTCATTTTCGGCGAGGAAAACAGGAAGTTTCAAGGTGCTTGTCACCGCCGGAACTTATCTGTTTGTTCTTCTGTTTCAACAAATCGAAATCCCGATTTCGATTTAATTCTTTTCCTTCGGAAACTCAATCAGGTCGATAAATCCCTTTAACGCATGCGGCATTGCCACATTTTTCAGCCGCACCATCCCAATGCTCCGCTTCGGTACGGGCGGTTCCACGGGAATCTCAAACAGGTGCTTGTTCTGCAGCTCCCTCTGCGTAAACTCCTCGATCACATACGTCAGTCCAAGGTTGATTTCCGCAAAGCTTACCAGTAAATCACTGCTCCCCAGCTCCAGAATCGGGTTCAGCACTACGCCGTTTTCCTCTGCATAGCGGTCAATATAGCGGCGCGAATTGCTCAAATCCTCCAATAAAAGCAGGGGATATTTCGGCAAATCCTTCAATTCCATGCCCATCTCCGCAAGCATCCGATACCGCTCGCCCCCCACCAGAACATCATGAATTTCAATGCAGGGCGTTACCTCTAAATCCTCATCCTCCGCAATCGGCAAATTGATAAAGCAGACATCCACACTGCCGTTTCTCAGCAGCCTGAGCGATTCGTAGGTTGTCTTATTCGTCACCTTAATATTGATATCGGGATACAGCTTATGATACTTTTCCAGATAAGGCAGCAGGAAATTGGCAATGACCGTATCACTCGCGCCAATCTTGAGCTCCCCCATCTCCATGTGTACCATCTGATAATATTTTTCCTCCGCCGCTTGAATCAGTCCCAACGCCTGCTCCAGATAGGTATATAACAGCTTGCCCTCCGCGGTGGGATAAACCCCCTTCGCCGTACGCACCAGAAGCGGACTGCCCATGCGGTCCTCCAGCTGGCGAATGGACATGCTTACCGCAGGCTGCGAAATAAAGAGTTCTCTTGCCGCGGCAGACATATTGCCCGTGCGGACAACTGCACAAAAAATACGATATAAATCTAAAGAAACATCAACTTTCATGAGGGGAACCTCCCTTTTCTTTGGTTTCTTCTATTATACAAAATTCAAAGAGACAACGCAAGTGCGATAAGTAAAAATGATAACAATTTTTTTCATTTTTTTCTCCGCCGCCTGTCGCACAGCTTTTCCAGTTCCACCACAGGCAAAGGAGTCAGTGCAAGTGCCCCTACAATCAGCCATTCCGTCCCATTCAGCGGACATACCTTGAAAATCTCCGCCAGCGGCAGCACCATAATCACCCCAATCTGCATCAGACACCCGATAAAAAACGCCAGCAGCAGCATCGGGTTCCCCAAGGGCGAAATCCGAAACAGCGAATGCTCCGACCGCATATTAAAGGCGTGTATCAGCTGCGAAAGCGAAAGCACCGCAAACGCCATCGTCCGCCCTGTAATATATGCCCCTTCCTCGTCAAAATAAATATGCCCGATCCCGAAGGCAAGCAGTGCCAGCATCCCAATCATCGCCCCCTCTAAGGCAATCCTGCTCACCATGCCGTCCGAAAAGAGGGAATTTCCCTTCCGCGGCGGCTGCTCCATGCTGTCCGCGTCCGCAGGGTCAACCCCCAGTGCAATCGCAGGCAGAGAATCCGTCACAAGGTTCACCCATAACAGCTGAATCGGCAAAAGCGGCGTTGCCCAGCCAAAGCACATCGCCACGAAAATCGTCATAATCTCGCCAATGTTGCTCGAAAGCAGAAAATGCACCGCCTTGCGGATGTTTTCATAAATGCCGCGTCCCTCGCGCACCGCCTCCACGATTGTCGCAAAGTTATCATCCATCAGAATCATATCTGCCGCACCCTTGGCAACCTCTGTGCCGTTCTTCCCCATCGCACAGCCGATATCCGCCGCCTTGAGCGCAGGCGCATCATTCACGCCGTCCCCTGTCATGGCAACCACGCGCCCCTCCTTCTGAAACGCCTTCACAATCCGCACCTTATGTGCCGGCGAAACGCGCGCAAAAACCGTACAATCCTCCGCCGCCCGCTCCAGCGCCTCGTCCGACATCTGTTCCAGCTCCTGCCCCGTCAGCACGGTATCCCCTGCACGGTAAATCCCAAGCTCTGCGGCAATCGCCTGTGCTGTCAGCGCATGATCTCCCGTAATCATCACAGGACGAATCCCTGCCCTTTGACAAATCTCCACTGCCGCCTGCGCCTCCGGTCTCGGCGGGTCCATCATCCCTGCCATCCCTGCAAATACCAGATCCCTTTCCAGCTCCTCCGCCGTAAAAAAGAGCGGCTCCTCGTCCCATTCCCGAAACGCCACCGCCACCACGCGCAGGGCATTTGCCGCCATCTCGCCGTTTTTCAGCCTTGCCTCGCTTTTTCTTCTGCCATCAAATACAGCCTGTCTGCCGCCATCCAGGCAGTATGCGCATTTCTCAAAAAGAATATCGGGTGCCCCCTTCGTCACAGAAATCCATTTCCCCCCACTGGGATGCACCGTTGTCATCAGCTTTCGCTCCGAGGAAAACGGTACCTCGCCGATTCTGGGCATTTCCTTCCAAAGCCCCTTGAGCGATACCCCGCCTTCCTCTGCCGCCTCCGCAAGTGCCTTTTCCGTCGGCTCCCCAATGATTTTTGTCCCCTGCCGCTTCACATCATTGCAAAGCGTAAACAGCGTCAGAATGAATCTTCGCTTTTCCTCGTCCTGCTCCAAGCCCTTCCCGATTGCCGCAAGCCGTGTCACCTTCATGCGGTTTTGCGTCAGCGTCCCCGTCTTATCCGAGCAGATGACCTCTGCGCTCCCCAAGGTTTCCACCGCAGGCAGTCTGCGGATAATCGTATTTTTCCTTGCCATCCGCTGCATCCCAATTGCAAGCACAATCGTCACAATCGCAGGCAGTCCTTCGGGAATTGCCGCCACCGCAAGGCTCACAGAGGTCATAAACATCGGAAACGGCGGCTGCCTTCGCAAAAGCCCCATCCCGAAGATAATGCCGCAGATAATCAGCGCCCCCATGCCAAGCAGCTTTCCTGTCTCTCCCAGCTTTTTCTGCAAGGGTGTTTCGCGCTCCTCCTGCTCCGCCAAAAGGGCTGCAATCTGTCCAATTTCGGTCGCCATGCCCGTTGCCGTCACCGCAACCGTGCCTCTCCCCGCGAGAACGTAGCTTCCTGCAAGCACCATGTTTTTGCGGTCGCCCGGCAGTGTTTTCTCCGCCAGAACGTCCTCCTCCTTCTCAATCGCAAGCGCTTCCCCCGTAATCGCGCTTTCCTCCGTTTTCAGCCCTTGGTTTTCCAGAATCCGCCCATCCGCGCAAATATAATCTCCTGCCACAAGCAAAAGAATATCCCCCTGCACTACCTCCTCCGCAGGAATTTCCTTCTCCTCGCCATTTCTCAGCACGCTTGCCTTTGGCGCAGAAAGTGCCTTCAATGCCTCCAATGCCTTTTCCGCTCTGCTCTCCTGCAAAACGCCCAGAAATGCATTCAGTGCCACAATCGCCAGAATGATTGCCGCATCCAGAAAATCCTTCTCACCGTTCCAATAGGAAATCGCAACCGAAGCCACCGCCGCTCCAATCAGCAGCAGTATCATAAAATCATTAAACTGCGCCAGAAACCGCCGCCAGAAGCCCTTTTTGCCCTCTCCCTGTTCCGTTCTGTTCCTTCCGTCCGTTTCCAGTCGCTTTTTTGCCTCGTTTTCGCTTAATCCCGTCCGTTCCTCCGTCCGCAATTTTTTCAGCACCTCTGTCGCTGTCATGCTCCACCATTCCATATCCTCACGCTCCGTCTTTTGTTTTTCTGCTTGTCTTTTTTCCCAGTTTATGCGGACAAGCGCAAAAAAAGACCATCCGCATAGGATGGTTAGCAGGAGGTGTTATCCATGCTTTTTTCTCTCTTGCTGGCGTTTTCCCTCAGTCTGGATGCGCTGGGCATCGGTCTTTCCTATGGTCTGCGCAGCATCCGTTTTCGCCCGTCCGCCCTTCTTCTGCTCACGATAGAAGCCTTTCTCATGATGGAGCTGTTTCTTTTTGCAGGGCGGCGGCTTGCAGCAGTCTTCCCCGCGCATCTGGCGGAGCGGTTTTCTCCCATGCTCCTTCTTTTCTTCGGTGTGTGGCTTTGTCTGCAAGGCATGGGGCAAGGAAAGCGGAAGGAGACTTCGCCCCTGCATTCCCCCTCCCTCTGCGATAAAAACGCCTCCTCCCTCATCGAGCCGCAGGAAGCCCTTCTCCTTGGGCTTCTGCTTTCTGTGGATTCCTTTGCCATCGGGCTGAGTGCTGCCGCAGGAGGGATAAATGTAACGCTCCTGCCCCTCTTTTCTGCCCTCTTTCAGACATTTTTCCTCGCGTTGGGCGAAAAATGCGGCGCAAGGCTCATCCTCTCCCCTGCTCCGAAGGAAAGCCTCTGGTCGCTCCTGTCCGGCGGCATTTTAATCCTTCTTGCCGTCCTACAGCTTTTGGACAAAAAATAAGCGTACCTCGTAAAGAAGTACGCTTCAGACTGTAGACAAAGTAGTTTTGAGACAGCGGAAGGGCTTGGGAAACAAATCCGTTTCCCAAATAGAATCCGCAGTCGGAATTCATTTCCGACGAGGAAAACAGCGAGTTTCGAGGCTTTTAAGCTGATGGAACTCGTCTGTTTATTCCTCTGTCTTAGCAAGTCGAAATCCTGATTTCGACTTAGGGTGTCAAAGTCCTGCCTTCGACCTTATATTTAATTTCTATGGAAGAGCTTCTTTGTTTCGTATCTTGCCTCACAGGTCAGGTTGATGCCCAGCTTCTTGAATACATTTTCATCCACAGAGGACAGGATTACCGTCGAATGTACCTCGCAGCATTTCAGCTTTTCCAGCTGCTTCAGCGCCAATGCCGCCTTTGGCTCATTCACCGCACAAATACTCAGCGCAATCAGTACCTCATCCGTATGCAGGCGCGGATTTCTGTTGCCCAGATGTCCAACCTTCAGCTTCTGAATCGGTTCGATAATTTCAGGTGCAATGAGCTTCACTTCCTTTGCAATTCCTGCCAGCTTTTTCAGTGCATTCAAAAGCATTGCGGAGGATGCCCCCAGAAGTGCGCTTGTTTTGCCCGTCACGATTGTCCCGTCCGGCAGCTCGATTGCCACAGCAGGATCGCCTGTTTCCTCTGCTCTCCTGTTTGCCGCCGCCACAACCGTTCTGTCGGCAATGCTTGTGCCCGCCTGCTTCATCAGAAGCTCCAACTTATAAATCACATCGTCCGCCAAGAGTCCCTTTCTGTGGTCGCAGAGTGCCTTGTAGTATCTTCTGACGATTTCCGTTCTTGCCGCCTGACAAACCGCTTCATCGTCAAAAATACAGTTCCCAACCATGTTTACGCCCATATCCGTAGGGGATTTATAAGGAGATTCCCCGTAAATCTGCTCAAACATTGCGTTCAGCACAGGGAATACCTCTACATCACGGTTGTAGTTGATGGTCGTTTCTCCATACGCCTCCAGATGGAAGGGGTCAATCATATTCACGTCATTCAAATCCGCCGTTGCCGCCTCGTATGCCAGATTAACCGGGTGGCGCAGGGGAATATTCCAAATGGGGAAGGTTTCAAATTTCGCATAGCCCGCCTTCACGCCGCGCTTGTTTTCATGGTAAAGCTGAGAAAGGCAGGTTGCCATCTTGCCACTGCCGGGGCCGGGTGCAGTAATCACCACCAGAGAACGCTCTGTCTCAATATAATCATTCTTCCCGAAGCCGTCCTCGCTCACAATATGGGGAATATTGGCAGGGTAGCCCTCAATGGGATAGTGCTTGTATACCCGAATCCCAAGACCCTCCAGCTTCTTTTCATACGCAACCGCGCTTGCCTGTCCGCTGAACTGCGTCAGCACAACGCTGCCTACATACAGCCCATAGCCACGGAACGCATCAATCAGCCGCAGCACATCCGCATCATAGGTAATGCCAAGATCTCCTCTGACCTTGTTCTTCTCAATATCACCTGCACTGATAACAAGCACAATTTCCGCATCGTCCTTCAGCTGCACCAGCATATTGATTTTGCTGTCCGGTTTAAAGCCGGGCAGAACACGCGATGCATGGTAATCATCAAACAGTTTTCCGCCGAATTCCAGATAGAGCTTTCCGCCGAACTGGCTGATACGCTCTTTGATTCGCTTTGATTGCATTTGCAGATATTTTTCATTATCAAATCCTAAACGTAACATAATTAACTCTCCCCGATATTTCCTTCGTCAACATCTATAACACAGAAAATTATAACCCTTTTTCATGCTATTTACAAACAAAACTTAGCAAAAAATAACTTCCGTCCATCAAAATATAAAATACCTGTTATAAGCAGCCGCCATTCTATACCTTTATTTCGACCCTTAAAAGAAAAGAGATACCCTAAGGTATCTCCTCTCTTTTGGATGTATTTTGTTTGGATGTATATATGGATGTAAATTCTTACCTGTGTTAAAAATTCCTTCGGCGCATCAGACTGCATGCTTCTGTGTTGCGGAAACTGCATGCTTCTTCTGTTCTTCCTTTTCTGCCTTGCGCAGCTTGAAGATTTTGTATACGCCGACTGTAATCAGAGGCAGTACATAGATTGCAAGGAAAGCGTAGGACAATGCGTTGTAAACCGTTGCGATCAGGTCGATGATGCCAACCTTGGACAGAACCATAGAGCCAACCAGAACGATGATAGTCAGGATTGCCTGCTGTTTGCCTGTCATAGGAGGCTTATGCGCTTCCTTCAAGCCATTGTTTACACGCTCCAGAGCCGCATGGATGATGCCTGTAGAGGTTTCAATCAGTGTCCAGCCCATTACAATACCAAAGATTGCGATAACAACAGGGCCTGCGGTTCCCTGCATCATTGCCAGCCAGGGTACGCTTGCACCGAGAACATCAGGATTCGGATAGAAGCACATAACCGCAAAGTATGTCAGGAACCAGGGAATCGTAGCCAACACGCCGCCGATAATACCGGAAACAACGGATTCTACCCTTCTGGTCTGTCTTTCGATTGTAAAGAAGGTTGCAGGCATTACAACTAGATTGTATGCGCAGTAAAGAACGCCGCTCCAAAGAGCCTTGCCTGCGGATACAGAGCCTCCGATAAAGCTTGTGTCATGGTTTGCAAATACAGTAGAAATGTTCTTGCCAAATGTACCGATAACCAGTACGGAGAAGATGATGTAGCCTGCATACAGGGCAACCGTACCCAGTGTTTCAAAGCGTTCAATCAATCTGGAGCCGTAGAAGTTCAAAATCGCAACAACCACTGTAATGGCAACAACGCCGACCCAGTAGTTCAATCCCAGCGTTTGTTCTACGATATTGCCGGTTGCAGATGCCATAACAGCAATGATAACAACCATAAACAGCAGATAAACGATATCGAATACAATCCACAAGGGACCGCCGATGGTCTTCATAAATGTTTTGAAATCGTATGCCTTTGTCAGTCGAATCAGCTCATAGGTCAGTGCCGCGATGACCGCAAATCCTAAGAATGTCCCCAGGCCGGACAGCCAGCCCAGTGCGCCGTATTTCGCACCGTATTCTACGATTTCACGACCGGTTGCATAACCGCCGCCGATCATTACGGACTGAAGGATAATGCCGGGCAAAACAAATTTCCCGAAGCTGCCTTCAAAAAAGCCTTTTTTCTTTTCCATAAAATTCCCCTCTTTTCTTTTGTGTAAAGCCAACTCATTGTAAAAATAAATGCTGAAAAATAATGAGTTTCTTTTGTACCTTTGCCATCCCTTAAAAGCTACTCGGAACAGCTTTTTCATCTGTATAATTGCGAAAGCTCTTTTGTACTTTTTCCCGTACAAAATTGAACTTTTGTAAAAATTTACTCGTTTTTGGCAAGAAAGTCAATAGGCGCATTTGTATTTTTTTCTTCCCAAAAAACGTTTCACCTGTAAAAAAACGTCATTTTTCGGCGCTTCACCCCCTCAGTTGTTTGACAACGCCGTCATTTTCTGCATAGAAACACCTGCTATTTTTCCTTCCCTTTTCAAAATCCAAAATTTTTCCGTTTAAATGCGTCATTTTCAATAAAACTGCACTCATTTTTTTCGCATTTTTTACACTTCGCACAAAAAAATATGTATGGATTCCTGCATATAACGTATAATTATGCAATTTAACCATTATGTATACAGTTTTTCTGCATACAATGTGGCGTATCCCTCTGTGTTTTTCCACAAAAAAAGATACGACAGCCATCATTCCATCGTATCCCTTTGATAAATTTCCCTTATATCATTCCCTGCCTTCAGCTTAAGGCTCCGCCCTTCTCCCTGCCGCCGAAAGGCAGCAAACAAATACCTTCTGCGCCCCTGCGCGGTATAATTCCTTCGCACATTCGTTGCAGGTTGTTCCCGTTGTGAAAATGTCATCCACCAAAAGCACCTGCTTCCCTGTCAGATCCTCTGTCACCGCAAAGGCATTTTTCAGGTTCTGCCGCCGCTGCTTAGAGGAATCCAGCGTACTCTGCGCCGCCGTTTCCCGCTTTCGCACCAGAATATCCCTCCGAAACGGAAGCCCTGTCCGCGCCGAAAGCTGTTCGCAGAGAATGTGAGTCTGGTTGAAGCCGCGCTTCTTTTCCTTCTTCGGGTGCAGGGGAACGGAAAGCACAAAATCCGTCTTTGCCAATATTGCTGCATGGTATTTTTCCATGTAATCCGCTAACAGCTGCCCTAAGCCCTCGCCAATTTTCTTTCCGCCGTCATATTTGAACAAATGAATTGCCCTCCGCACCGTTTCGTACGGAAAAGCGGCGCAGGCGCTTTCAAATGCAAACTCCTTCAGGCAGAAATCGCAGAATCCTGCCGTTTCCGTCACGCCGCCGCAATGCGGACAAATCCCCTTCGGCACATAAGGCAGTTGCTCCGTGCAGTCGTGGCAGAGAATCCCCCTTCTCTCCTCCATGTCAAGTACCTCTGTGCAGACCGCACACCGCGGCGGAAAAATCAATTCCAGAAGCTGCTCCTTCATACGATATCACCCCCATGCATAAAATCGTACAAATTCTGAATCCGCTGTGCCAATCCCGTGTATCTGTCAATCTCTCTGTCGTTACAAATCATAGCGGAAACCGTCTCCCGCAGTCCCACCAGAACCACAAGCTGTTTTGCGCGTGTCACCGCCGTATAAAGCAGGTTGCGCGTCATCAGCATCGGCGGGCCGCTGTAAACAGGCAGAATCACCACAGGATATTCGCTCCCCTGCGATTTATGAATCGTAATGGCATACGCCAGCTCCAATTCCTCCAGCTGGCTGAAGTCATAATCGACCACCTTGCCATCATCAAACGCCACCCTTAGCTGCTCCGCATGGCTGTCAATCGAAAGAATAACGCCTGCATCCCCGTTATACACACCCAGACCCTCGTCCTCACGCTTGCCAAGGCTGTTGAACATCCGCCAGACGGTATTGTAATTATTCTTGATCTGCATCACCTTATCTCCCTCGCGGAAGGTAATCTGGCGAAACTGTACCTCTCGCTTATCGGGCGCGGCAGGGTTCAGCGTCTGCTGTAAAACTTGATTTAAATTCTGCACGCCAAGCGTCCCCTTGCGCATCGGGGTCAGAATCTGCATATCCTGCAAGCCGTCGCACCCCGTAAACTTGGGCAGCCGCTTCGTCACAAGCTCCCGAATCGTTCCGGCAACCTCGTCCGCGTATGCCCTTCGCATGAAGAAAAAGTCTGTCCCCTCCTCATTCAGCACAGGCTCCTCCCCTTGGTTAATACGGTGTGCGTTCATGATAATTGCGCTTTCCTGCGCCTGTCGGAACACATGCTGCAAACGCACCACCTTCAGCCGTTCGCTGCGGATCATGTCCTTCAGCACATTGCCTGCCCCAACAGAGGGCAGCTGGTCAACATCCCCCACAAAAATAATGCGTGAGCCGCTTTCCACCGCACGCAGGAGTGCCTGCATCAGCACGATATCCACCATCGAGCTTTCGTCAATGATAATCACATCCGCCTCAATCGGATTCTCCTCGTTTTTGTCAAAGGTCTGCCTGCGGCTGTCCTCTCCGATAAAGCTGATGCCCAGAAGGCGGTGAATCGTCTGCGCCTCCATGCCCGTTGCCTCTGTCATGCGCTTCGCCGCGCGCCCTGTCGGTGCCGCAAGCACCACATCCATATCCTCTTTTTTCAGAATCCGCAAAATGGTGTTAATGGTTGTGGTTTTCCCCGTTCCCGGGCCGCCTGTAATGATAAGCACGCCGCAGCTTAATGCCTCTGCCACCGCCGCACGCTGCTCCTCCGCCAGCACCACGCCCGTTTCCTTCTCCACCCTCGCAATCTCCGTTGCAACAGATTCCATATTCGGCGCATCGTATTCCGCGGAAAGCTCCAACAGCCGCTTCGCAACAGACATTTCGGCATAAAAATAATAATTCAGATACACGCAATCCTCGCCGTTCAGCTTTTCCTGCAAAAGCTGGCTGTTTACCTGCAAATCCCGAATAGCATTTTCAATCGCAAGCGGATGCAGCTGCAATAAATCCACCGCCTGTGCAATCAGCCTTTCCTTCGGCAAATAGCAGTCGCCGTTTGCCGCCGCTGTATTCAGCACATATTTCACCGCCGCCTTCACGCGGTTGGGGTCATCCGCCGCAATGCCTGCCCCCGCCGCCATCTTATCTGCCATCTTGAACCCGATGCCCAGCACCTCGTCTGCCAGACGATAGGGGTTATTCTTCACGATTTCAAAGGTGCGTGCCTTGTATTTCTTATAAATCTTCATGGCGTATGCAGGCGAAATATCGTACCCCTGCAAAAACATCATCGCTCTGCGCAGCTCATGCTGTTCGCAGAAGACCTCGGAAATTTTCTGTGCTTTATCGTAGCTGATGCCCTTGATTTCCGTCAGAAGATCAGGCTTTTCCTCAATCACATAAAACGTTGCCTCACCGAAGCGCTCCACAATCCGCTTTGCCGTTTTCGCCCCGATGCCCTTAATCATCCCAGAGGAAAGATATTTCTCCATCCCTGCCGTAGTGGTCGGCATGGATTTTTCGTAATACTGCACCTGTACCTGCCTGCCGTAAAGGGGGTGCATGGCCCAGCTTCCGTGAATTTCCAGTGCTTCGCCGCTGTGAATCTGTGGCACAACGCCCACGCAGGTCACCTCATCATCCTCTGTTGTCAGCGAAAAAACCGTATAGCCGTTATCCTTATTCCGGTAAATGATATCCTCCACCTCGCCGGTAATTTTCAAATCCTCCATGCTTTTCCCTCCCTTCCGTTTTTTCGTCTGCTAAAAGTATATCATAACAAATAAAAAAAGGGAACAACCGTTCCCAATTTTTATACAAAATCTCTGCAAAAAGCTTATTCTGTTTTATGTTCTTTTGGTGGCTTCAGGTCTTTTTTCCGCTTGAACAAAATCAAAACCACCGCACCGACCACAAACACGCCGCCGCAAACTGCAATCATGGGCAGGCAATCCGAAAGACTCACGCTTTTGTTATCCTGTCCGGGCATACCGGGAGGAGTCTTTTCACCGCCGCCGAAATCGGGTGGATTTCCCTGCTGTCCACTCTGCTGTCCATCTGCCTGTCCAGTCCGCTCATTTTCGTCCATCTGTCCACCCATCTGTCCACCGTTTTGGTCAGGGGGTATCGGGCGGTCATTCTGCTGTGCATCCGTTGTCTGCTCCGTTCGGCTTGGCATATCAGGCTTTTCTCCGCCAAAATCGGGGCCGCCTTTTCCGCCGCCGCCCATGCCGCCGCCCTGCATGCTGCTTGTGTTGAAGGTCGGTTCGCCGCCGTTCAGCTGATTTTCAATGCTTTCCGCCATATTCACCGCATAGTAAACCAGAGAATATTGGTCGGTCGGGTCGGTGGAGCAGGCCTGCTCGAATTCCTCATAGGTGCAGAAGGCAGTCGGGTCATTCTGCACATAGGGTGCAATCAGGCCATGGATTTTCGTTACCAGCTCGGTCATGTATTCCTGCGTGAAATATTTCTCCGCAATCTCCTTCAGATAGCCCTCATACATGGAACGATAGGTTTCATTTTCCAGAAGGGTTGTCACCAAGGGCTTCTCGTCGCTGCCCATGGAGGGCATGCCCTGCGGCTGCTTGCCGCCGCTTGGCTGACCGCCGCCCTGCATATCGGCGTTATCGGGTGGCTGTGGCTGATTATTTGCATCCGCCTGCGCTTCGGTGCTTTCTGCGGCATTGGTTACGGCATCATTATCCTGCGTATCCTTCCTCTTATCTCCGCCGCCGAAACCGCCCATGCTCTGGCTGGTCGGCTCATAGATATCCACCTCGCCGCCGCCAAAGCCGCCGAAGGCAAGGTTCATATCCCAAGGGATAACGGTGAAATAGCCGTCCTCCTCATAGAGATAATAGTTATGCGTGGTATTGCCGAGGTAGCTGTCAAAGTTCGCCAGTGCCACATTCGCCGCAATATATTTCAGCGCCGATTCCACATCCAGCAAATCCTCCAGATTCTCGCCATCCTCAAGCGCCTTCATCAAAGCGATGATTTCCTTGCCGTCAGAGGTATCCTCGTTTGTTTTCAGGTTCAGTCCTGTGTAGGAGGAAATATCATCCCCGTCATAAACCAGATCCGCACCTGTGCCATCCTGTCCTTCGGGCTTATAAAGGTCGCCCGTTGCATCATCAAAATGGGTCTCAAGGAAGGTTTCATCTATTGCCTCCACTGCCAGATACAGCCCCCATTCCTCACCGTTGACGGTAATGTTGCTGTAGCCGCATTGGGGGACATCCAATCCAAGCTCGCCCATGATTTTATAGGAAATATATTCGCGCATGCTGCTGTTGTCGGAATAGTTGTTATTCAGACAAAGCTTTTTCAAGCCGTAATAATTGCTGTTATCGTCATAATAATCAAAATCTATTTTAAAGCTGTAGCGGTCGGAATCAGAGCTTGCCACGGAGGTCAGGCTGTTGTTGCCCTTCGTGCGGATTGCCACATTTCCGACCGTTTCGCCGTTAATCGTAATATTCGCTTTATGGTATTCCTCCTCCAACGGGTTTTCCAGCATATCCTGCCAGTCCGCCTCGTCAATTTCAATGTTGATTTCATTTACCGTATCATCCTGAAAGATATGCTCCGCGTAGGTATATTGGCTGTCCGCCGAATCTGCCCTGCCGACGGCGCAATACGCCGCCACACAGAACACAACCACCAGCAGCCCCGAAAGCAGAACTGCTTTATATTTTTTTAATACATGCAAAGGAGTTCCTCCTTCCATTATGCCGCATAATTCCCGTCATAGCTTACCATGACTGCGGATTCTACGCCCTGCATGCCGCTGATTCTATTGACAAATGCACTGTCGTTATCCTTGGGGCGGATTTCATAAATCACTTCTGTGCCTGCCTCGCCGGTAACGGTTTTGGATTTCAGCTGCATTTTCTTCGCCTCGCTCCTGATATAGCCTTCTATCTTCTGTTCCAGTTCCCCATCCATCAGGCGCACGATAATCAGATAAGGGTTATCCTTCTGCTGATGATTTGCAAAAACAAGCAGGAAGATGCCCAGAATGGGACAGCCCAGCAGTGCCAGAGGCAGCAGGCTTGCGCCGCAGAGAATACCCTCCGCGATTGCCCAGAAAAGGAACACCAAATCCATCGGATCTTTTACCGCAGTACGGAAACGCACGATAGACAGCGCGCCGACCATACCCAGAGACAATACCACATTGCTTGTGACACCACAGATGACCAGTGTGGTTACCATCAGAATCGCCACAAGGGAAACATTAAAGCTGCGGCTATACAGCACACCGCTGTAGGTTTTCTGATATACATAGAAGATAAACAGCCCGATTACGAACGCTGCCCCAAGGCAAAGCGCCGTATCCAGAAGGGAAAAGCTGCTGAAGCTATCCAGAAAGCTGCTCTTAAAAACGTCATTAAATGTCATTTTCTTCATCCTTTCTCTTATCCGTTCAGACTGCAAGCGGCAAATTTAGAAAACGCCTGCTCTCTGTTTTTTGTTGTCAAAATCGTTCTGCTTACCACATCCGGCAGAAAATCGTCATATTTTACCTCCATAATACACCTGCCGTCCCGCAGCACAGGAACCGTCGGCGCATCCTTTCGGAAAAATGCCCTGATGTCCTTGCAGGAGCAGATATCCCTGTCGAAGGTAATGCGCACATTGCCGGGCGCGTAGGTAAACGGCTCTCTGCAATAATCCACAATCACTGACGGGCGAAACAGCTCCAGCTTCATTTTCAAAAACAGTTCGCGCACCAGAGGGCGTTCATCTGTCTCCATCCAAGCAAGGTCGCCGTCAATGATTTTCTGCACCTCCGCCGCCGTCAGCCGACATTGATACTTATGCCCAACGGCATAGCGTTTGCTTTTCTTCTCCAAACGGATAAACGCCGTATCAAAATCATAATAACGAATCCGAAATTTATCACGGACAGCCGTCCCCGAAAGTTTTTCCTTCAGCACCTTTTCATACAGATTATCAAAATAAAGCGAGCGAATCAGATATTCCCTGCCGCCCTTGAGATTTTTATCCCTCTGCATAAAGGAGGACAGCCTTCTTGCGGTTACGATGCTCTCGCCCTCTGTCACGGTATATTTCAATTCCTTTCTCCATTTTTCTTCCATAAAAATGCACCTCTCTCTCATTCGTGTTTTAGTATACGGGATAGAAATTAGGGGGTACTTAGCCTTTTGTTAAAACCATGTAAAAGAAAGATTAGAAAACCATTAGGGCAATAAAAAAAGAGCCTGCCTTTTTAAAAAGCAGACTCTTTCCTTCCAAGTCAAAATTCGGTTTTAACTTACGGCTTCGCCGTTACACAAACCATTCCGGCTCTGCGCGTCTTTCGTAAAGCTCCTCCAGCTCTTCCTTATGATAGATATAGCCGGGGTCATCAAAATATCTTGCCCCAACGGGACATTTCTTTACGCAGGCACAGCATTTGATGCAAATGCCGATATATTCTCTGATATTTTCTCTGCTGATGGAACCCATGGGGCAAACCTCCGCACAATGCCCACAGCCGACACAGGCATCACTTACCTTCGGCTTTACCTTGCGAATATCGATATGCGCGCCATGTCTGTCCTGTGGCTTGAAATAGGGACGAATGGGGTCGCACCCCTTCACATACGCAGGAGCCGTATATTCCCAGCCGCTTGTCAGCTTTTCCGCGATTTTTGCGCCAAATTCCTGCATGCTTGCCAAATCCTTTGCATCAGGTCTGCCTGCCGCAAGTGTTTTGGAAAAGGAATGCTCGCTCACAAAAGCACCGCCTGCAACCGTCCGAAAGCCATCCTGCTCCAAAATATTTCTCAGCTCAATCAGCGCATCATCATAATTGCGGTTGCCGAAGGAAACCACGGGCACCGCATACGCACCGTTGCCCTTTACCTGCTCCGTCAGATAGGGAAGCAATACATTCGGCACACGCCCCGCAATGACAGGTGTGCCACAGACAACCAAATCCCCTTCGCCGAAAACCGCATCCTTTTCTCTGCCCTGCGGCAGGGTAAAATCATAAATTTCCAAGGGCAAGTTCAATTTCTCGGCTACAACCTGCGCCGTTGTTTTCACTGCCTTTTCCGTTCCGCCTGTCGGGCTGAAATACATAGCCCATACTCTTTTCAACTCCATCTCTCATTTTCCTCCTTCACCCGAAAAACAAAATATCTCTTTTGTTCATCATACCTTAGAAATGCCCTTTTTTCAACTATATTACAGCTTTCTCCTGCCATATCCTCACTGCTATGCAAAAAAATACAGATTTGATTGCATTTTTTATTCCTCTGTGCTATGATGACAGTAAGAAAGGATTACCGCTTTTGGAAGGGCGGTCAGTCCGAAAGATTTGGTTTAGACCGTCTAACTTCTGTTAGGCAGTCAATTAAAGGATTATCGCTTTTGGTGTAGCGGTCAGTCCGGTTTAATGGTGAAACCGTCTAACTTCCCCAAGTTAGGCGGTCGTTTTTTATTTATCCCCTGTTTTGATACAGGGAGATAAGTGCTACGATAAGTATACCAATCTGAACCAAATCAGAATATGTAACGCACATAGCATCACCCCCTTTACAGAGAGTGACTGAACCGCCAAGCGATAATCCTCTGTTTTCAGCATAGCATAGTTTCCTTTTTTCGACAACAGTTTTACATCCTCTGTACAAAAAAAGATGCCCTGCTCTCGCAAGACATCCTTTCTCGTTTTTTATGATTTTCAGTGGAATTTTTCCAGAGTATCCCAGACACTCTTAACCTTTTCCACCTTCTGCGCCTTCACCATTTCATCGATGCGCGCTTCGGCATATTCCGTCTGAATCTTATCCTTATAGCCGGTTTCTGCCTTTTCCTTCACTTCTTCCTCGGTCGGAACGGTTTTCTCCAGCGTTTTAATGATGAAATATTTACTCTCGTCCATCTTGATGGGGCCGACCACCTTGCCGACCTCAGGTGCTTCTGTCAGCCCAAAGTTGGAAAGCATATAGCTTTGATACATGGTGGTTTCGCCGCTTTCCTCGCCGCTCTGCGCCTTAGGGTCAACGTCGTATTCCTTGAACAAAGATGCAAAATCCTCGCCATCCTTGGCGCGCTTCGCGACCTCGTTTGCCGTTTCCTCATCATCGACCAGAATGGTTGCTACCTTCAGTTCCGTATAGTCGGAGCGAATCTGATCCTTTTGCTCTGCGTAGTAATCTGCCATATCCGTTTCATCCACCGCACATTCCGATGCAATGGAATCATACACCAAGGAATACAAATAAGAGGCCTCCATCAAAGGCACAAGCTTTTCCTCATCTACCTCCATCTTCTTCAGCGCATCCGCATCCACTGTGGAGAGGAACTGCTTTGCCGCCGCTGCCGCTTCCTCCTTCTGGTCATCCGTCAGAGCGATATCATGCGCCGCGGCATATTCCTCCGCCGCAAGCACACTCTGCAATGTGCTGATGGTGCGCTCCTCCACCAGCTCATCCGCCGTCTGCCCATCAAAATCCAGATTCCAGACATCCTCTCCCGCCGCAGAAACAAAGCTCTGCGTTGTGGTATAAAGGTAAACCATATATTCATATTTCGTAATATCGTGATTGTCAATTTTCAGCACAACCGTATCCGCTGTTCCGCCGCTGCCACAGGCTGTCAGCGCAAGCACCCCTGCCAGCAGAAGCCCAAGCAGACCTTTTCTTCTCTTTTTCATTCTGCACCCTCTCTCCGCATAGATATTGGTTTTTTTATTATACAGATATTCTCTCAGTCTTTCAATGCCTCAAAGCATTTTTTAATCAGTTCGAGCGGTTTTTCTCCCTCTCCCCTTGCCGGCTTAATGGTAAGGTATGGATTTGCGCCCGCGGTAAAGAGATATTTGCCCTTTTCCTTTGCAAGCAGCTGCATCAGCTTCTGTGGGTCAATATTAGGCTGCGGCTGAAATTCCAGAAGAAGATTCCCATGCTTCTGGCTGATGGCGCGAATCCCCATCTCATGTGCCTCTGCCTTCACAAGAACCACCTCCAGCAGAAGCTGTACGCTCTTTGGCAAATCGCCATAGCGGTCTTCGAGCTCCTCCTGCATGTCGTAATATTCCTCCATGGTGCGGATGCCTGCGATTTTTTTATACAGCTCCATCCGCTGCTCCTGATTCTTAATATAAAAATCAGGGATAAAGGCACTGATATTCAAATCAATCGAGGTTTCAAATTTTTCCTCCTTCGGTGCATCTCCCTTGAGGTTCTGCACCTCCTCCTCAAGCAGGCGGCAATACATATCATACCCGACTGCCTCCATGTGTCCATGCTGCTCCGCACCAAGAAGATTGCCTGCACCGCGGATTTCCAAATCACGCATGGCAATCTTAAAGCCGGAGCCGAATTCGGTAAATTCCCGAATGGTCTGCAAACGTTTTTCCGCCGCCTCGCGCAGCATTTTATCCCGCTTATACATCAGATACGCATACGCAATGCGATTGCTTCTGCCCACGCGTCCGCGCAGCTGATACAGCTGAGAAAGCCCCATGCGGTCGGCATCCTGAATGATGATGGTATTCGCATTGGAAATATCCATCCCCGTTTCGATAATCGTTGTGCAGACCAGAACATCAATCTCGCCGCTGATAAAATCGCCCATAATGCGTTCCAGCTCTCGCTCCGACATCTGCCCATGCGCGTAGGTCACATTTGCATCCGGCACAAGCCTCTGCACACGGAAGGCCTCCTCACTGATGGATTCTACACGATTATAGAGATAATAAACCTGTCCGCCGCGGCTGATTTCCCTGTGAATGGCTTCACGAATAAATTCGGGGTTATTTTCCATCACATAGGTCTGAACGGGATGCCTTTCCTGCGGCGGCTCCTCCAAAAGGCTCATATCGCGAATCCCCGCAAGGCTCATGTGAAGCGTTCTGGGAATAGGGGTTGCGGAAAGCGTCAGCACATCCACGTTTTCTTTGAGCGCCTTCAGCTTTTCCTTATGCGCCACGCCGAAGCGCTGCTCCTCATCCACGATAATCAGCCCCAAATTCTTGAACTTGACATCCTTTGAGAGAATCCGATGCGTCCCAATCAAAATTTCGGAATAGCCCTTTTCGATATTCTGCAAACTCTCCTTCTGCTGCTTCGGCGTACGGAAACGGGAGAGCAGCTCGATATGCACAGGATAGCCCGTCATTCTCTGGGTAAAGGTATTATAATGCTGCTGTGCCAGAATGGTAGTCGGGACTAAGAATGCGACCTGCTTGCCCTCTTGTGCCGCCTTGAATGCCGCACGAATGGCAACCTCCGTCTTGCCGTAGCCAACGTCCCCGCAAATCAGTCTGTCCATAACCTTGCTGCTTTCCATATCCTTTTTGACATCCTCAATGGCGTTCAGCTGGTCATCCGTTTCCTCATAGGGGAAGCTTTCCTCAAATTCCTGCTGCCAGACGGTATCCGCACCATAGACAAACCCCTGCGCCGCCGCACGCTTTGCATAAAGCGCAACCAGATCCTCTGCCATAATCTGCACAGCCTTTCGCGCCTTCGCCTTTGCCTTTGCCCAATCCTGTCCGCCAAGCTTATTCAGCTTGGGTGCGGCAGAGCCTGTACCGATATATTTCTGCACCATATCCATCTGGTTGACAGGTACAAAGAGACTGCCGCCATCCCGATAGGAAATCTTCATATAATCCTTCTGCACGCCCTCGACAGAGATTTTTTCCAGACCGCGAAATACGCCAATCCCATGGTTATCATGTACAACATAATCCCCGATATGCAAATCGGTAAAGCTTTCGATTGCCGCGCCGTTTTTCCTGCGCTTCTTTCGTTTTTTCTTTTCCTTGCCGCCGAATAATTCGCTGTCGCAGAACACGGCAAAATCAATATAATCATACCGAAAGCCCTTAGAAAGCGTACCGCGTGCCACCCGGACGGCACCCTTCGGCACCTCCTTTTCCAGAGAATCGATATAAACGGCTTCCAGGCCCATTTCCTGCAATTCCTTTGCCATACGCTGTGCCCTTGTACCACTGCCGGCAAGAATCAGCGTGCGGAAATGGTTCTTTTTCAGATATTCCAGCTCCTCGCAGAAAAGGTCCGCGCGCTGCTGGAAGGAAGGCGTAGAGCGCACCGAAAGATTCACCATGGTTTTCGGGCGGAAATCCACCGTCTTCTGATTCAGCCCTGCAAGCAGAAGCTCCGCAAAGCCCTCCGCCTGCCGCAAAATTTCCGTATAATCATAGAGCATATTGCTCTGCCCGGGCAATAAATAGCCCTGCGCGATACGCCCCTTCACGCTCTCGCGGTATTCCTCCGTCAGAATATCCATGTGCTCGCGGATGCGCTCAGGCTCATCGAACACAAGCAGGGTGTCCTCCCGCAAATAGGAAAGCAGGCTGACGGGATTTTCATAAAAATAATCGGCATACGCCCCGAGTGCAGGCAATGTTTTTTCCGCACGCAGGCGTTCCGCATCCTCGCCGATATGCTCCCGCAGACGCTCTGCATTTTCCGCTTCGCCCTTCTGCTCCAGATTTTTCAGTACCTTCCTGTATTCCTGCTCGATGCGCTCCGCCGCAGAAACTGCCTGCTCCTCTGTATAAACCATTTCCCGCAGGGGGAAGATGCTCGCCTCCTCCAGCTTTTCTACGGAACGCTGGCTTTGCGCATCCATGCTGCGGATGGAATCTATTTCATCATCCCAGAATTCGATACGCACGGCATCCTCCGCCGTCAGCGACCAGATATCCAGAATACCGCCGCGCAGACTGAACTGCCCGGGGCTTTCCACCAGCTCCGTCCGCTCATAGCCCATGCGTACCAGCTTGCGCGTCAGCTCTGCGATTTCAACGATTTCACCTGTCCGCAGGGTCAGCCGAAAGGAGGCGAAAATTTCCTTCGGGGGATATTTATCTAACAGCGCTTCGGCAGATGCTACAATGATGGGCGTTTCGCCCTTGAGCAGACGCTCCAATACCAGAAACCGCTGGCGGTTCATTTCCATGCTATGCACATCCGCGCTGTAGAAAAGGATATCCTTCGCAGGATAATATGCGCAGTCCTTCGTAAAAAAGGTCAAATCCTCCAGAATTTCCTTCGCGCGCAGCTCACTGTAGGTCAGAAGGAAAAGCGGACGCTTTGTTTCCGCCTGCAGGCTGTATGCCAGATGATTTTTTGCCGCATCAATGACACCTGTCGCAAAAACAGGCGTATTTCCCTTTGCAATTCCTTCCAGAATCTGTTGAAAACTGCCCAATTCGGTCAGCGGTGCGGTTAAGGCTTTCATTCTTTATTCACCCCGTCAGTAGTCTTTTCCGTTTCTTTTTCGGCTTTTTCTGCCTGCTCCTGCAAGGCCTTCTGTTTTTTCATGCTTTTTGGCTTCTGGTTCACACAGTTTGCCGCCTCCGCCACGCCGCGAGAGAGAATCAGCTCCACACCCTTGACCGCCTTCTCCATGCCTTCTTCCATGGCAGGCAAATCATCAGGACTGAATTTCGCAAGAACATAATCCGCCAAATCCCAGCCCTTTGGCTTTTCGCCAATGCCGACCTTAATGCGGTTAAACACATCCGTCCCCATTTGGTCGATGATGTTGCGGATGCCGTTATGTCCGCCATGGCTGCCCTTTTCGCGAATCCGCACACTGCCGCAGGGCAGGCTCGTATCATCGAAAATGACAACAAAGCGTTCCTGCGGAATTTTATAGAAATTCACGATTTCACGCACACTTTCGCCGCTGAGGTTCATAAAGGTCTGCGGCTTTACGAGAAGCACCCGCTTATCGCGAATCATGCCATCCCCAATCAATGCTCTGTTTTTGTATTTTTCCACCTTAATCTCATATTTTTCCGCCAGCTTATCAATTACACAGAAGCCGACATTATGCTTTGTTTCGGCGTATTCTCTGCCGGGGTTGCCAAGACCCACGATGCAGTAAAACTCCTGCCCTCTCGCTTCCTGATTTTTAAATCTGTCAAAAAGACCCATGTGCCTTTCCTCCTGTCCGTAAACACAACGAAATGCCCTAATCAAAAAATTAGAGCTGCTGTTCTAAGGTGTGTCCCAATAAGAAAACTTTCAGCATTTCAGAATGCAAGGTTTCTTATCCGGGCGCACCTTTATTCTGTTCATTTTTCAGAGTCATTATAGCATAAAAAAGCGGCGGAAAACAATAAAAAAGTGAGCACTTTTCAGTGCCCACTTTAATATTTCTATCTATGTATCAGATGAAATTATTTTACTTCGTTAACCAGTTCAGCGCCTTCCAGGAATGCCTTTGCATTATCCATTGTAATCAGAGCCATCTGTTCCAGAGCTTCTTCTGTCAGGAATGCCTGGTGACCGGAGATAACAACCTTATCGCTTGCCAGCAGTCTGGACAGAGTCTTGTCATGTTCTTTCAGGTTGCTTCTGTCTTCGAAGAAGTATTCATGTTCTTTTTCGCAAACGTCCATACCTACGCCACGGAATTTGCCTGCTTCAACTGCGTCAGCCAGAGCTTCGGAGTCAACCAGACCGCCACGAGCAACGTTGATGAAGATAACGCCGTCTTTCATCTTAGCGATAGCATCCTTGTCGATCATGTGTCTTGTTGCGGGCATCAGAGGGCAGTGGATGGAGATAACGTCAGCACGAGCATACAGTTCGTCCAGAGTTACATATTCCAGACCCAGGTTGGGGTTAGGGAATGCATCGTAAGCCACGATATCCATGCCGAAGCCTTTCAGAATGTTAATCATGCACTGACCGATTTTACCTGTACCGATGATACCTGCTGTTTTGCCGTACAGAGCGATACCTGTCAGACCAGCGATATCGAAGTTGAATTTTGTTGTTCTTTCATAGGACAGATGAGGCTTTCTGTTAACAGCCATCAGAAGCGCTGCGCCCTGTTCTGCTACGGACTGAGGAGAATAAGCGGGTACTCTCAGTACGGGCAGACCACATTCTTTTGCAACATCCAGATCAACGCTGTCGAAACCTGCGCAACGCAGCAGCAGAACCTTGATACCCAGATTTTTCAGTTCACGGATAACTTCTGCGGGAACTTCGTCATTAACGAAAGAGCAAGTAGCGTCATGACCTGCTGCCAGATGAGCTGTAGCGGGTGTCAGTCTTTCGTTGAAGAAAGTGATTTCATAGCCATATTTTGCTGCTACGGGTTTAAAAGCGTCTACCCAGTAAGACTTTGTGTCAAAGAATGCAATTTTCATCGATATCTTCCTCCTAAAAATTTAAAAATTTGATAAGTGGATAGTAAAATTTTATAGCAAACAGAGCCATTCCCACACTGCGAATAGGAAATATGTCTCACTCTGTTTGTTTTACTTTTAACAATATAATCTATTTTACCCTTCTTGTCAACCGAGTTTCTGTAAAATTGGCAGTTTTGCCAAACCCATTTTTCCCAAAACGCTAAAAAAACACCAGTTTCCGTCGAGGTTTGGCTACCGCTTTTTGGATATTATTTTTTTTACCCATAACTGCTAAAAATATCTCCTCTCACTGCACTATTTTTCAGTAAATAAAAAGAAAAACTCCCATTTTTGTGTTTGGGAGTTTTTTCTGTCATGATTTTGTGAATTTTTCGGCGCAATGCGAATCAGTCAAACAACTGAGAAATAGAAACGCCATTATGGATGCAGTTGATTGCATTTGCGAAAATATCTGCAACAGAAACCATTGTAATCTTGTCGATTTTCTTTTCCTCAGGCAGCTCGATGGTATCCAGAACCAACAGCTCCTTGATTGCGGATTTTTCGATTCTTTCGATAGCAGGACCGCTCAGAACGCCATGTGTACAGCAGGCATCTACCTCGATTGCACCTCTTTCAATCAGCGCATTGGCTGCATTTGTAATGGTACCCGCGGTATCAATCATATCATCCAGCAGGATAACCTTTTTACCCTTGATGTCACCAATGATATTCATAACCTCGCTGACATTTGCCTTCGGTCTGCGTTTATCAATAATTGCAATGGGAATATTCAGCTTTTCCGCAAATTTTCTGACTCTTGTTACGCTGCCCAGGTCGGGAGAAACCGCAACAAAATCTTTTTCCAGAGAATCGCCGAATTTTTTGATGTAGAAGTCTGTCAAGAGAGGGCTGCCAACCAGATTATCTACGGGAATATCGAAGAAGCCCTGAATCTGCGCACAGTGCAGATCCATTGTCAGCACACGGCTTGCGCCTGCGCTTGTCAGAATATTTGCAACCAGCTTTGCACTGATGGGATCTCTCGCTCTTGCTTTTCTGTCCTGACGAGCATAGCCGTAATAAGGCATAACGGCTGTGATTCTTGCTGCGGATGCACGCTTCATTGCGTCAATCATGATGAGCAGCTCCATCAGGTTATCGTTTACGGGATAGGATGTGGACTGGATGATGAATACATCTGCGCCACGAATGGTTTCATTGATCTTTACGGAAATCTCACCGTCGCTGAACTTTTCTACTTCACAGTCGCCCAGTTTCAGACCAAGCTTATCTGCGATTGCATTTGCCAGCGTTTTGTTGGAATTGCAGGCAAAAACTTTAATGTTGCTGATGCCGGAATTAAGCATTTATCTGTCCCCCTATAAAAAATAATTTTAGGTTATATAAGCACATACAATACTATGTTACACCGAAAAACAATCAATTTCAACCGCTATTCGACAATTTTTTCAAATTATCTTTCAATTCTCTTTTTTGTCCAGCCTTCGATGACCTGCTGTCTTGCTCTGGCAACCGCCAAAACATCCTCCGGCACATCCTTTGTGATGGTGGAGCCTGCGGCAATGTAGGAGCCCTTCTTCACGGTTACAGGTGCAACCAGATTTACATTGCAGCCGACAAAAACATTATCCTCAATGGTAGTGCGGTGCTTTTTCTTGCCATCATAGTTTACCATAATGCTGCCGCAGCCGAAGTTGATTTTTTCGCCTGCATCGGTATCCCCAACATAAGAAAGATGGGGAATTTTTGTGCCGTCGCCAATGGTGGAATTTTTCACCTCAACGAAGTCGCCAACCTTCACCCTGTTGCCGATATGGCAGTTCGGGCGGATATACGCGAAAGGCCCAACGGTGGTTTCGTTGCCGATTTCGGATTCGATTGCCGTAGAGGTCTGGAATTTCACGCCATTGCCAAGCTTGGTATCTGTCAGTCTGGAATTGGGGCCGATTTCGCAGTCCTCCCCGATTTCCGTATTGCCCTCCAGCACACAGCCGGGCAAAATCACCGTATCCATACCAATTTTAACATCACTGCCGATATAGGTATTTTCGGGATCCACGAGGGTAACACCGCTTTCCATGTGCTTACGGTTGATGCGGTGCTTCATGATTTTTGCAGCTTCCGCAAGCTGTACACGGCTGTTTACACCGAAAAATTCATCGGCATCCTTTGCCACAACAGCCTCCACCTTGCCGCCTGCCTTCAAAATCAGCTCCAGACAATCTGTCAGGTAATATTCCCCCTGCGCGTTATTGTTATTCAGCTTGCCCAGGGATTCCTTCAATTCCCTGCCGTTGAAAATATAAATCCCTGTGTTGATTTCGTTAATCATTCTCTGTGTATCTGTTGCATCCTTATGCTCCACAATGCGTTCAAAGCCGCCGTGGTCATCGCGCATGATGCGTCCGTAGCCGGTAGGATCCTCTATTTTAGAGGAAACCACAGTTACGCTGTGTCCCTCTGTACGGTGTACCTCAACCAGCTTTGTCAGGGTTTCGCCTGTAATCAGCGGCGTATCCCCGTAGAGAATCAGCATATCACTGCTTTCATCAATAAAATCGCCTGCCATCATAACAGCATGTCCTGTGCCCTTCTGCTCTGCCTGCAAAGCAAAGGAGATGCCTTCCGCGCGGATGCCTGCCTTAACCTCCTCCGCCTTATGCCCAACCACAACGCAAACGTCCTCTGCGCCACAGCCTTTTGCGGTTTCAATCACATAATCCACCATGCTCTTATTCAGAATTTCATGGAGTACCTTAGGTTTCTTGGATTTCATACGGGAGCCTTCGCCGGCAGCCAGAATGATTGCTTTCAACTGTCTCATTTATTTTTCCTCCTACGCCAAAGGGCGAAATATTTTTCAAGATATTGTATACATACATTTTAGTATCGCATTTTTCCCTATAAAATTCAATATACTCTTTTACTAAAAAATGATTTCCGGAAAAGAAAAAAAGCAGAGAAAACTCCCTGCTTTTCATTCTTAAAATCCGATTTATAATTTTGTGCCCTTTTTCAGCACTGCGGGCTCCTCAGAGGAAACGCCGATGACTCTTTGTCCTGCGGAAAGGACAACCTCCTTATCGAAGATGGCATTTTCCACCACGCAGTTTTCGCCAATCTGGCAGCCCTCCATCAGGATGGAATTTCTTACAACTGCGCCCTTGCCGACACGCACCCTACGGAACACAACGGAATGCTCCACCTTCCCGTCAAAAATCGCACCGCTGCCGACGATGGAATCCGTCACATCCGCACCCCTGTTGTATTTTGCAGGGGGTTCATCCTTCGGCTTTGTTTCAATATAGGGATATTCGTTGATGAAATGATCGCGGATATCCTTTTTCAGAAAATCCATGTTCGTCTCAAAATAAGCCGCAATGCCTGTGCCGATGGCATTCCAGTAGCCGTCATATTCATAGCCGTAGATTTTCAGCGTATGGATAAAGCGGATGATAATATCCTTTACCAGACTGTATCTGCCTTCGGGGATAATCTGATTCAGCAGATTGATAAGCAGCGTTCTGGAGATAACATAAATCCCCAGGGAGGCCGCATCGGATTTCGGCTGCTCCGGCTTTTCCTCGAAGCCCTCCAGCTTATTGTCCGCATCCATCTGCAAAATGCCGAATTTGGATAAATCCTTTCCCGTCATTTTCTGATAAACCACAGTAATGTCCGCATTTTTTTCCTTATGATATTCCAACACCTTACGGTAATCCATTTTATAGATGGAATCACCGGAGGTAATCACAACGTATTCCTCATTGCTGCGCTTGAGGAAGGTCATATTCTGATAAATGGAATCCGCCGTGCCGCGGAACCATGTAGAGCCTGCATTGCTGGTATACGGCGTGAATACGAACAAGCCGCCCTGCTTTCTGCCGAAGTCCCACCATTTGGATGACATCAGATGGTCGCGCAGGGAACGAGAGTTATACTGCGTCAGCACAGCCACCTTCCCAATGCCGCTGTTGGACATATTGCTCAATGTGAAATCAATGGCGCGATAGCAGCTGCCAATGGGCAACGCCGCCGCCGCTCTATGGTCGGTCAGAACGCCCAGTCTGCCGTCGTTATTGCCGCCTGCCAAAATAATACCGATTGCTTTCATCTGTTACACCTCCCGTACAACGGCCTTGCCGCTTTCCAATCTGCCGTCGGGATAATCCTCCGGGAAGGTTCTGCCGTAAATCACGCAGTTTTTCCCCATCACAATCCCATCGGGAACACTGCTGTTCATGCCCAGAACGGTGATGCCTGTATTATAAATATTAGGCTTTGCCTCGTTAGGGATATTTTCTCCGACACCCATCTGCACACTTTTGCCGATGCTGCATTTTTCATCAATGACGCAATGGTCAACCAAAGCATTTTCGCCGATAATCGTGCCTGCCATGATGATGGAATCCTTCACCACTGCCCCCTTTTCCACCACAACACCGGGGCCGATGATGGAGCGACAGACCGTACCATAAATCTCACAGCCGTCAGAAAGCAGCGCTTCCTCTGTCTTTGAGCCGGGTGCCGTATACTGCGGCGGCTGATGGTCGCTGTTGGTATAAATCTTCCAAAAATCCTCGTAGAGGTTGAATTCGGGCAGGGTGCGGATTAAATCCATATTGGACTCCCAATAGGACTGAATGGTGCCGACATCCTTCCAGTATCCATCGAAGCGCCATGCATACATGGGCTGTCCCTCATCCAGCATTTTAGGGATGATGTGCTTGCCGAAATCGCTGTCCGGATGGATGGAATTATCCTCAATCAACGCATCACGCAGTCTGTCCCATGTAAATATGTAAATCCCCATGGAAGCAAGATTGCTCTTAGGGCTTTCCGGCTTTTCCTCAAATTCGTAAATCTTATCGCCGTCCTCGGTATTCATAATGCCGAAGCGGTTTGCTTCCTCCATCGGCACCTCCATAACGGCAATCGTTGCCGCTGCATTGTGCGCCTTATGGAAGGCAAGCATCTTGGAATAATCCATTTTATAAATGTGGTCACCGGAAAGAATCAGCACATATTCCGGATTATTGCTGTCGATAAAGTCAATATTCTGATAAATGGCGTTTGCCGTCCCGTTGAACCATTCGCCGGAATCCCCTGTTTTCACATGCGGTGCAAGAATCGTCACACCGCCGTTTTTCTTATCCAGATCCCATGGAATCCCAATCCCGATATGCTGATTCAAACGCAGCGGCTGATACTGTGTCAGCACGCCGACGGTATCCACACCGGAGTTAATGCAGTTGCTCAGCGGAAAATCGATGATACGATATCTCCCACCGTATGCAACGGCAGGCTTTGCCACCTTTCTTGTCAACACGCCCAGACGACTGCCCTGTCCACCCGCCAGAAGCATTGCTATCATTTCTTTTTTACGCATATTACCCACCCCTATCTTTTCAGGTTGTATATATGTAACAAAGTCATAGGCTCTGTTTTGATTATTATAGCATAGGAAAATAAACTTGCAAAGCTTATCTACGGCATCTGTGCCGAAATTTCGCCTTATTTCGATTGGCTTTTTCTCTTTCCTTTTTTCCGATTGAGAAAATTTGCACGTTGTACCTGCGCCCGTATGGGTTTATTTTCGGCGCTTTCTGTATAAAATATAGAACACAGAAAAAGAAAACGCAGAGAAAAGATTGCCTTTCTCATGCCAGTATACTATAATGAAGGTTAAACTATATGATGATTTTGTTAAATTTCAGAAAAATTTGAACCCATTTAATAGATTTTGAGGCGATAGAATATGACAACATTTCAAAAAGGACAACACATTTATTTCATCGGCATCGGCGGCATCAGCATGTCCGGTCTGGCAGAAATTCTGGCAGATAAGGGCTGTATCGTTTCCGGTACGGATATCAAGGAATCCCCTGTGACAAAGCACCTGCAGAATTTGGGGATTCATATCAACTTCGGACACAGAGCGGAAAACATCACGGATGATGTAGATTTAGTGGTCTATACCGCGGCAATCCATCCTGATAACCCCGAATATCAGGCGGCGCAGGCAAAGCATATCCCCCTGATGGACAGAGCCAGACTGCTGGGCGAAATCATGGCGGAATATGAGGATTCCATTGCCGTTGCAGGCACACATGGCAAGACTACAACCACATCCATGGTTTCCGAAATCCTGCTTGCCGCAGGGACAGACCCCACCATTACGGTTGGCGGCATCCTGCCTACCATCAGCAGTAACCTGAAAATCGGTCACTCTCCGTATTTCGTTGCCGAGGCATGCGAATATTTCGACAGCTTTTTGCAGTTCAAGCCCTTCGTCGGTGTGATTCTGAATGTGGAAAGCGACCATCTGGATTATTTCAAAAACCTTGCGAATATCCGCCGCTCCTTCCATGCCTTTGCAAAGCGTATCCCTGCGAAGGGTGCATTGGTTATCAATCAGGCGATTGAAAACGTGGCAGAGCTGACACAGGGACTGGACTGCACCGTAGAAACCTTCGGACTGGCGGATGGCGCGGACTGGCAGGCGAAAAATATCATCCATGAGCCGGACGGCAAGAATACCTTTGATGTATATTATAAAGGCGAATTGTTCGGGAATTTCCATCTGAATGTACCCGGAGACCATAATATCACAAATGCGTTGGCATCCATTGCGGCGGCACATTTTGTAGGTGTCTGTCCCGCGGACTGCCAAAAGGGGCTTCTGCATTTTACGGGCACAGAACGTCGTTTCCAGAAAAAAGGCGAAAAAAACGGCGTTGTTGTCATTGATGATTATGCGCACCACCCCACAGAAATCAAGGCGGCACTGGCGGCGGCAAAAAAGGTGCAGCACCGTACAACCTGGTGCGTGTTCCAGCCGCACACCTATTCCAGAACAAAGTTCCTCTTTGATGCATTCGGCGAAGCATTCACCGATGCAGATGAAGTCATCATCGCGGATATCTATGCCGCAAGGGAATCCGATGACGGCACCATTTCCGCCGCCATGCTTGCGGACAGAATCGCGAAAACAGGCAAATCCGCAAGATATGTCGGAGATTTTAATGCCATCCGCTCCTATCTGGAGAAAAACTGCAAGGCAGGGGATTTACTTCTGACGGTCGGCGCAGGGGATGTGTTCAAAATCGGCGAAGCGTTTTTAGAAAATTAACATTAAATCGAAAACATAAAAAAGCGTTCTCTATATTCCATTTGAGAACGCTTTCTTTTTTATTCGGGAAAAATCACAGTGCTTGGTGTATCTCCGTCATTCGTTTCTTTTGTTTCCGTTACAATGGCAGGCTGCTTTGCCGCCTCCTCTGCCGCTTTTTTCTTCTCCTGATGCCCGTTAATCAGAATGAACAGTGCCAGGAACCAGCACACAATCCCGATAAACCGCACAATTTTCATGCCTTTTTTCATTGCAATCTTCCCTTCCTCGCAATTTCTTTATTTATGATATGGCTCGTTGCGCTGAATCCGCTCCGAGCGGTAAATCTGCTCCAATAAAACCACGCGCATCATCTGGTGCGGAAATGTCATTCTGGAAAAGCTGAGTGCATAATCCGCGCGCCGCATCACCGCAGGGGAAAGCCCCAGAGAGCCGCCGATGATGAACACGATATGGCTCACGCCGCCAACGCTCTTTTTCGCCATGAATTCTGCCAGCTCCTCGGAGGAAAGCATCTTTCCTTCCACCGCAAGCGCCACCGCAAAGGCATCGTCCTTCACGTTTTTCAGAATCCGCTGTCCTTCCCTTTCCTTGACCTCCGCCGCCTGTGCATCGCTCATGTTTTCGGGTGCCTTTTCATCCGCCAGCTCGATAATCTCCAGCTTCATATAACGACTCAGCCGCTTGCTGTATTCCGCGATGGCATCGCGCCAGTATTTTTCCTTCAATTTGCCTACGCAAACGACCGTAACCTTCATGCCAACCCTCCGTTACAGCTCCACCTTCACGCCATTCTGAAAACGGCTCGCCATATCCATTTTTACATGCGTGCCAACCTCAATGCGGTTGTTCCGCAGGATTTCCTCTACTGTTTCATACGCCAGATGGGGGTTATTGTTTTCCTCGCTGAGGTGCCCCAAAAAAACATATTTCATCTTTCCCGTCATCACCTCTGCCAGAAGCCTTCCTGCCGTATGGTTGGAAAGATGTCCGTTTTCGCCCAGAATCCGCTGCTTCAGCGACCATGGATAACCGCCCTTTTTCAGCATTTCCACATCATGATTTGCCTCTAAAAGCAGCACATCACTGTCCTCTATGCTTTCCCGAATCGTATCCGTCACATGCCCGATATCCGTTGCCAGTGTGATTTTTTTCTCGCCCGAAAAGACGTTATAGCCGACCGGCTCTGCCGCATCATGCGGAATCCGAAACGGCTTCACGCAAAGGTCATTCACCGCGCAGACCTCATCCGCATACACAATCCGCTTGTTGCTCGGCGCAATCCGCCCAAGGCCTTCCTCCATCGCCGCCCAGGTATCCGGCGTGGCAAAAATAGGGATATCAAACCTGCGGGAAAGGATGCCTGCCCCCTTGATATGGTCAACATGCTCATGGGTGATAAACAGCGCATCGATTTTGTCGCCCGTCAGCTTCAAATTTGCAAGTCCTTCCTCGATTTTCTTGCCACTGATGCCTGCATCAATCAATATTTTCGTGTAATCCGTCCCGATATAGGTGCAGTTGCCGCTGCTGCCGCTGGCGATGGTGCAAAATTCCATCCGCAAGCCGGTTCACCTCTTTTCCTTCGTGTTTTTCCATAAAATAAGCCTCGGAACTGCTCCGAGGCTCTCTTGTTCTCTTTTTACTGCTCGCCGGGGATACGGTCGATATCCGCGCCCATGGCTCTGAATTTTTCCTCAACATCCTCATAGCCTCTGTCGATATAACGCACGCCGTCAATGATGGTTTCGCCCTCTGCCGCCAGTGCCGCCAGAATCATTGCCGCGCCTGCTCTCAGGTCTGTTGCGGAAACCTCCGCGCCGCTGAAATGCTTAATGCCGTGGATGGTTGCCACTCTGCCGTTAATTTCCACATCTGCGCCCAGCTTACGCAGCTCACCCATGTACTGATATCTGTTTTCCCAGACATTTTCCGTCAGCACGCTTGTCCCGTTGCAGACCGCAAGAAGCGTCGCAATCTGAGGCTGTAAATCCGTCGGGAAGCCGGGGTAGCTCATGGTCTTTACGTTTACCGCACGCAAGGGCTCATCCGCCATCACGCGAATGGAATCCTCCCATTCCGCCACCTTCACATTCATTTCCTCCAGCTTTGCTGTCAGGGAATCCATGTGCTTGGGAATGATATTCTTCACCAGCACATCGCCGCCCGTAATCGCCGCCGCAATCATGTAGGTGCCTGCCTCAATCTGGTCGGGAATGATGGTATACTGCGCGCCCTTCAGTTCGGGAACGCCCTTAATACGAATCACATCTGTCCCTGCGCCCTTGATATTTGCCCCCATCATGTTCAGATAGTTTGCAGTATCTACCACATGCGGCTCCTTTGCCGCGTTTTCAATCGTTGTGGTGCCCTCCGCCATGGTTGCCGCAAGCATGACATTGATGGTCGCGCCAACGCTCACCTGATCCATGTAGATGGAAGTACCAATCAGCTTTTCGGCATAAGCCTTCACCATGCCGTCCTCCTCAATGACGGTTGCACCAAGCGCACGGAAGCCCTTCAGGTGCAGGTCAATGGGGCGTTTGCCAAAATTGCAGCCGCCGGGCATTGCCACCTCTGCCTTTTTATAGCGTGCCAGAAGCGCACCAATGAGATAATAGGATGCGCGCATTTTCTGCACGCCCTCAAAGGTCGCCTGATAGCTGACACCCTCGTTACAATCAATTTCCAAAGTATGTTTATCTAAAAATCTGCATTTGCCGCCCATTTCCTGAATGGTATGACAGATATTTCTAACGTCCTCAATACTGGGAAGATTCTCCAGTACACTCACTCCGGTTGCCATTACCGCCGCCGGAATAACAGCTACCGCCGCGTTTTTCGCACCGCTGATGGTAACCTCTCCGGTCAATCTTTTTCGGCCCCTTACAACTAATTTATCCATAAAAACATTCATCCTTCCAATCAATTCCAAAGGACAATCTATATCTCTGAACAGGCGAAAAAGCCGCCGTTCCCCAAAAAGTAGTCGTTTTTCTCTATATTTCGCCCTATAACATTAGAATTATATCACGAAAACGTTGCAGTGGAAAGTGTTTTTTTTCGAGGGCTGTATTTTTCGCCCCACTTCTTCCCCGAAAGCAGAAAACAGCGTCCATCCTTGCGGATGAACGCCATTTTGATTGTTTTCAGCTAAGATTTTCGGAAAAATTTATTTTACCGCCTGAATTGTTACAGTCTTTGTTGCATCGTCCCATGTGGTCACTGCGCCCAGCTCATCCGCTACAAAGCGAACGGGTACAAAGGTGCGGCCGCCGATGATAACAGGAGCAACGCCGTATTTTTCCAGAGCTTTGCCGATAGTCATTTTGATTTCCTTGCCGTTAACAGTCAGAGTAACCTCTTTTGCGGCTTCGTTCCAAGCAACCTGACCGCCCAGTGCTTCTGTGATGACTCTGATGGGAACCAGAGTTCTGTCGTTGCGGATTACGGGTGCAACATCGTTGATGATTGCCTGATCGTCCACAATCACTGCTGTGCTGCCAATCTGCAGAAGGATTGTCTTTGTTGCTGCTGCGGGCTTGTCTGTGTTGGCTGCGCCCTCTGCCTGCTTGAAGGTTGTATCAACGGTTACGCCGCCCTTCGGCATGGTGAAGGAATATGTGCCGTCCTTTTCTGCTTTCAGCTTAACTTCCTTGCCGTCCTTGTCCTTTGCGGTAATCTTATCCAGTGCATAGCCCTCGTCAGCCTTGGGTGTCAGAATAACCTTGTCACCTGTTTCTGCCTTTGCCGCGCTTGCGGTTACAGCACCGTTTTTGCTGTCAGAGATGGTTGCACCGTATTTTGTAACACTGCTGCCGCCACCACCGCCGGAGGAGGAGCTGGAAGAAGATTTCTTGAATACTGTTACGGTGCAGCTTGCTGTCAGTGTGTTAGAAGGTGTATTGTCACCGTCTGTATCTGTGCCGTCACCTGTTGCTGTATCACCTTCTGCCTGAGTTGCAGGCGCATCTGTTGTATCAGGCGTTTCTGTTGTATCAGGCGTTTCTATTACACCGCCCAATGTTGCTGTGATGGTTGCACTACCATAGTCTACACCTGTAACAACGCCATCTTTTACAGTTGCTACTGCTTCTTTATCACTTGCCCATGTTATAGGGTCTGCTACATCGTATGTTTTGCCGTTTGCTTCTACGATTGCTTTCAGTGTGTCTGTGTAACCTCTGCGGATTCTTGTGCTTGTTTTGTCCAGAGCAATCTTGTCCGTTACAACGTATTTGTCACCTTTAACCTGAATTGCTTTATAGCCGTCTGCTACATAAGCATTGGCAGGCTTATCGGAGAAAGTGCCGCCGGAGATAGAGATTGTAGCATTAGAGTTTGTACCTTTAACAATTGCACCTTTAGCACCACTAAAGCAACCACCAGAAATATTCACAATAGCAGGCTGACTGCTGACATCAGCAATCGCATAATCCGCACCTTCAAAGATACCGCCGGTTACAGTCAATGTACCACGGTCAATATTATCACCACAACCACAGTTATAAACACCGTAGGTTTCTTTTCCTGTACTGCTTGCATCACTTGCAGCTTTGTAGGTACCACCGTTGATTGTTGCAATATTATGATTCTGAACAGTTGCCTGATAGAAATTCTTGAATGTACCGTTGTTAATAGTCAACTCTGCACGGTCATCATTTTTAATCGTATTCAGCCCTCCTGAGAAGGTACCATTATTGATAATCAACGCAGGGTTATCCACTCCCTTGTCGTTGTCGTATGTAGTACCATTGTAGTAACCATTCGCAACAAGGCTGGAGAATCTGCCCAACTCGCCATTCCCCTTCGCTGTCAGCACGTTTACGCCTTCGTTAATGGTCATATTACCAACATTCTTGATGGTGTAATAGGAGTTGCCGCCAGAAGAACTATCACTTTTACCATTTTCTTGAGTACGGTCAAAAGTACCTCCGTTTAAAGTAACCGTCCCCTTATTATAGAGAGCTGCTTTCCCGTGAGTAATATTATCAACTGTACCTTCACCCTTAATAGTCAAGGTGCCGTTATTCATAATTGTGTGCCCAACACTGTTTGTAATCTTCTTACCATTCAGGTCGATTGTAATATTTGCCTTTTCAGGTACTACAACATCCCCTGTGATATCAGCAGCAAGTTTAATAGTAGTTTCTGTTTCCCCTGCGGCAGTAATTGCGGCATTTAACTCCTCAATAGTCTTAACACCTTCGTTTTCGGCAGGTGTATCAGGTGCTGTTGTGCTACCGCCTTCTGTGCCGCCATTTTCACTGCCAGTTTCACCTGTACTGCCAGTTTCACCACTGCCGCTTTCGCCTGTCTCTGCACCGCTTTCTGTACCTGTTGTTGCATCATCTGCCAATGCTGTCACAGGTGCAGTTGCAGTTGCCATGCTCATTGCCATGAAAATCGCAAGATATTTTTTCTTTTTCATTTTTCCTTCAACCTTTCTTTATTTTTCCGTTCCTTTGAAAACCACTTTTTTCTATTTCAAACAGCCTTCTTCCTCGCTGCATCTCCCCCCTTCGCCTCTCCGCTTCTTATATTCGCACATCCTCCTTTGAGAAAAATGTGAAAGATGCCTTCCTTCCGTTGCTTCAATCGGGCTTTTCCTCCCGCAGGCACCGCTTCTGTCGGCTCAGCGTCTCCGGCGACATATCTAAAAATGAAGCTAAAAAACGGTCGCTGACCACATCCTCCAGCCCCGCATATTCCTTTAAAAAGAAAAGATACCGCTCCTTCGCCGCCATCTGATACCGCGCACTTTTGAGCGCCCATTGCTTGTGGTACGCCTGCATCAGCCATTCAAAAAGGATTGTTTGAAATTCCGGATAGGTTCTAAACAGCGTGATTACATCCATATTGGCAATCACAAAAGCATCTACATTCGACATCGCAACCACAGAGGTCAGCGCTTTTCTCTGCCAGTTCATAAACGGCGTAATCATCTCGCCGGATACAAAAGAAAAATCATCTGAAATCTGCTTTCCGCCCTTCGTGTAGAGAAATGCACCCGTCACGCCTTCCATCAGGAAGCAGCAGGTATCCACCGTTTCCCCTTGACTGTACAGTGTCCGTCCCTTCGGGCAGTGCCTGATGCTGGAAATACCAATAACTTCTTCGATTACATCTTTATTATGGATGTCCAGAACATCCACCAGAAACCGTCTCATTCTGTCTTTCATACACATACGATATCCCCAAACCTCTAAGCCTTGTCTTTCTGCCAATACATCTTCTTCCTTGTTTTATAAGGTTCATCATGCTTCATGAGTTTTTGCTGTTTCCTACAACATAACATAAAAATCAAACCCTTTCATTGACCTATGTCAATATCCTAGCATTTTTAAGAGCAATTTTCAAATATTTTCAAGAAAAATGAAAATTTTTTGATACATTTGTTTTCTTCTTCTATTTTCTATCTGTTTATTAGGTACAAACCGATATCTAGTCAAAAATAACTGATTATATAGAATATTTCAAGTTTTTTATTAGATATAATATGACACATGGAGGTGATACAAGCATGTGTAAAGAGGCATTTTCCAAAAGATTGGTACAGCTGCGTATGGCAAAGGGCGTTTCCGCAAGGGATATGAGCCTTTCCCTCGGGCAGAACCCCGGCTACATCAACAGCATTGAAAACAATAAGACCTTTCCTTCCATGTCCAATTTTTTTGAAATCTGTGACTATTTGAACATCACCCCAATGGAATTTTTCGATCTGGAGTCAGAGCATCCCGAAAAAATCCACACCCTCACAGAGCAGCTCAAGCGCCTTGATGCTGCCCAGCTTGATAGTATCCTTCGTATTGTAAATGGGCTGGTCTCCAATCATCCCTATTGATTTTTTCCAATTCATAAATCTGTAAAAACCCGTCTGTCGCAGGGCATAAAAAAAGATACAAGATTTTCTCTTGTATCTCAGACTGTAGACAAAGTAATTTTGAGGCAGCGGAAGGGCTTGGGAAACAAATCCGTTTCCCAAATGGAATCCGCAGTCGGAATTCACTTCCGGCGAGGAAAACAGCGAGTTTCGAGGCTTTTAAGCTGATGGAACTCGTCTGTTTATTCTTCTGTCTTAGCAAGTCGAAATCCTGATTTCGACTTAGGGTGTCGACTTTGTCGACACCCTAAGATACAAGATTTTTTTCTTGTATCCCTTTTTCGCTTGCGGAGACAGGATTTGAACCTGCCTTGCCCACCTCGAAATCTGGTCGTCCGCTCTCCCTCTCTGCGTTCTGTCTGCGGAACTCCCGATTTCTCGCCTGCATCACCTTCCTTCTTCTGCCACCGGCAGCGGTCGGTGCTGCAGCCCCGGGAACCCGTCGGTCGCAGGGCATAAAAAAAGATACAAGATTTTTTTCTTGTATCCCTTTTTCGCTTGCGGAGACAGGATTTGAACCTGCGACCTCCGGGTTATGAGGCAGATTTTTCTGCCTCAGAATTCATTTTTTCTATTTATTTCTCATTTGAAAATAGCCATAAACGTTGATTTTCCGCCATTTTCCAAAAACACAGTATAAACTGTAAATATCGGAAGAAAATTTTTTGCGTTAGAAAATTGTTAGAATATGTTAGAATAGAGACCACCTTGTTATCTCTTAATTTCCATTCGCTATTTCAGTCTCACAGGAATTTAATATTGCTATCGCCTGCTCTGCATGCTCCTCCTGCAAGCCTGCGTCCTTCTCATAAAAAAATTTAGTTTTTACCAAATGCTTATCAATCCCATATTTTTCATAATCAGGAAAAGTCTCATCGTCCAAAACAACCCATGCCGTCACATCCTCATTTGCACTCAGCCACACATGTATTCCTTCTCCTCTGTTTGCCCAAAAGCTCTCCTCTGTTTTATCATAAATGGATAACCCAAAGCGTTTCAGCTTTCTCATCAGATATAGCATATCCGGGTCTGTTGTCTCTTCTCTTTTCCAATATTTCTTCCAGCTACTTATCAGCACCAGCCTTGCATCCGTTTGTCGTACAATTTCACGCAACAGCTTTAGCTTTGCATCTACCGCACCCTTGCATCCGGAAGGCGCTCTGGCTCTACAATACTTATCATTTAAAACACCATCTATGTCTAAAAAAATAACCTTCATCTTTTCCGCTTTTCTGCCTCCCCATTTTGTTCCTTCCATTGATTTATCAGTTCAACTACCTTAAAAACATGAATTCCCAACTATAGCATAAATCGAAAGCATTGAATAGAATTCATTATTCAATATAGAATAGTGAACACCTTTTTGCAAAATGTTACTCCGTACTCACGCTACGCTCTTATACCTTGTATAAACATATTCATAGATCCGCTGTCGATAAGTTGAGATGCTAATTTCATCATAGCATAGTGGAAGCTCGTCATAAAGTATATTACGAATAAGATTATCAATTTCCGCCTTTGTTTCCTGCTTATCCGTCCAGTGGTCAATTTCGGCAATCCTATTCTTTATCTTCCGAAGCAAAGTTGTAGCTACTTCTTTCAATTTTTTGATATCATTCTTACTTAAATCATCTCTAAAAAGCATATCATAAAGAGAAAGCTCTTCATCGCTTGAAAATCCTTCCCGAGCATATCGCTGCTCTTCTTGATTCATCTGATTTGCTAAATCCATTAAATCCATAAAAGTCTTTTCAATCGTAGCCCTGTCTTGTTCGGCATTATAACCCATTATAATCTGCTGATACCGTTCATAGTAGTTAATACGTTCTGGATTTGTAAATAACATTCTATCAAGTTTCTGTTGGATAATTTCTTCCAAATCCCTCATAACAAGATTTTTTCTTTTTACCTTTGCAAATTCAGTACGAAGTAATCCAAAATCTATTGCACTAATATCAAATCTTCGAGTTTCTTGGTTTGAGGTTATCGGCATATGCTGAATTTCTATATAAGAACTGATAATACTGTTAATCTCAATCATTAAGTTAGTAGTATTGACATGCTTGCGTTTTTTCTGCAGTTCTGCATAAATAGCAGCGATTGCTTCATATTGCTTGCGTGTATGTTCGGTAATATCAGCCCTGTCTATATACTTCATAAGCCGATTCAACTCAGAAGCGTATGTAGAGTATGTTTTCTTATTCTCTATCGTCCCACATACTGCATTAGCCGCCTCTTGCAGATAAGAAAGCTTTGCAAAACCAACTGCTACAATCAGGCTCTCTAAATCAAAATCGTGTTCAGCCAAAAAAATCTTTGCTTTACCGATAGTATCTGTAATACGAGAAATCAATTCCTTCTTATCAATGGTAGGGTCTGTCCCAGAAATTCCGCTGACATTCGCCGTATAATCAGCTAACGCTTTTCTAAGGGCCTTTACAATACCGATATAATCTATAATTAAACCATTACTCTTTCCCTCATTAACACGATTTGCTCTTGCTATCGCCTGCATAAGAGTATGCGCCTTTAATGGCTTATCAAGATATAAGCATGATAAACATTTCACATCAAATCCCGTCAACCACATAGCACATACAAAAACAATACGAAGCGGATTCTTAGAATCCTTAAATTCCTTATCCAATTCACGTTTTTCCATTTTTTCTCTATGCGGTTTAATATCCAAATGCCACTCTTTGAAGGTCTGGATTTCGTTCTGCTCCTGGCTGATAACAACAGCCATTTCCGTTTCCTGCATCCACTTCAGCTTTCGCCTCAACTCCTGCGCTTCCTGTTGGCTGGCATTTTTAATTTTGCTCTCTAAAACTTCAATTTCTTTTGCCCAGTATTCCTGCACGTAATTGTACATACGAACACAAGTAACCTTATTCAGACAAACAAACATAGCTTTGCCACTTGTCCATAAATCTGAATAATGGTTCACGAAGTCACGAGCAATTGATTCTAATCTCGGCTCTGCTATCAGCAAATGTATTTCTTTCGCAAATTCTTCTTCCAATTTATCCTGCTGGTCAACATCGAGGTCTGCTGCTTCAATAGCATCCAGAATCTGCTCTGTAATTTCAGGGTTATGTAAGTCTTCAATCTTCTCACCACGATTTTCATAATAAAGCGGCACAGTGGCGCCATCTTCAACGGCTCTCTTAAAATCATAAACCGACACATATCCACCAAAGGTACGAGCGGTAATATTATCACTGGAAAGTAACGGTGTCCCTGTAAAACCAATACGAGCAGCTGTAGGCAACAGCTTCATCATATTATCAGCGTATATACCATACTGACTTCTATGCGCTTCATCTGACATAATAATGATATCATGCTCAGGATAAATCGGTTCTTCATCCGGCTGATTAAACTTCTGAATCAAAGTAAAAATAAAGCTTGGATTGCCCTGCAGCTTTTTTACAAGGTCATCACCACTTGCAGCCATAAATTTTGATGCCTTAATGTTTTTTCCAAGCAAACCACAATTTTCAAAAGTATCACTTATCTGTGTATTAAGCTCATCTCGGTCTGTCAAAATAACGAAGGTAGGTGTGCCTTCCATTTTTCTACGCACCTTTTTTGCAAAGAAAACCATAGAATAACTCTTGCCTGAACCCTGTGTATGCCAGAACACCCCCAACTTGCCATCATTAAGCTTTCTTGCAGTATACGCTTTCATTGCCTCATTTACGCCAAGATACTGGTGATTACGTGCAAGTATCTTAGCTGTGTGACCACCAGAATGGTCATACAGAATAAAATTTTCAAACAAATCAAGAAAGTTTTCCTTCTTGCAGATACCACGAAGCATTGTTTCAAGAGCTACACTACCTTCATCCTCCTCCGCAAGACGCTTCCATTCATGGAAAAATTCAAACTTACTTCCGAGAGTACCCACCTTTGCTTCCATACCGTTGGAAAGCATAAGAAAAGCATTGTAATAAAACAAGTGCGGAATCGTATCCAGATAATCTGTATAATTGTCATCATAGGCATTCTGCACATCCACCGTATTCTTTTTCAGCTCAACAAAAAGTAACGGAATCCCGTTTACAAAACCTACAATGTCCGTTCTGCGACGATATAAATCGCCATGGATTTTCAATTCTTTGATTGCAAGAAAATAGTTTTTTTCCGGATTCTGAAAATCAATCACTGTCGCCTTCTTGGTTTCAGTCTGTCCGTTCGGTTTCTTCACTGTTACAGGGATACCGTCACGAATCAAAAAATATTTCTCCTCATTTATCTGCAACAAAGAAGAAGTGGACAATCTCTGTTCCAATATCTTCTGTGCTTCGGAAATCTGACTGTCATTTATCCAAGGATTAAATTTTTTCAAAGCTTCCTTAAAATAACGAAAAAGGAGAATTTCATTGTAGCTTGTCCTTCCAAATGTCCCATCTTTACCCAATGTTTCTGTGTTATAGGCAAACTGTACATCCCACCCCAGCTCATCACGGAGCAGATTGCCGGCACTTTCCTGCACAAGAATGTTTTCGGAATAATCATAGCTCATAACTTGATACCTCCTAACACCATACCAAGATAAATTGCATAACCTATTATTTCATACAATCAGACTAAGTGTTTCGACATATTTTTTTAATTCAATGTAATTATTCGCAACCTTCTTATACGCTCCTTCTACCTCATAATATAGACGACACTTTGAGCTCTTTTTATGCATCTGATACCACGAAAGTAGAATTGCTCCATACAAATTAGGTCCTCCCAAAAGTGTACGCTCTCTGATAGAATCTGGAAAGACGGTATTTTCCGCAAATTTGATTTTTTTAAATTGTTCTTCAAAGAATTTTGAAAATCCGACTTCAAAACTTTCTTTTCCACACGCCCTAAACATCCCACCGAACGAAACAACATCTATAGGTGTATCTTCAAAATTGGACGCCTTATAATTATGTACATAAGTCATAACCACAAGTATCAATTCCATACACATAAATGAATAATCCTTCTTCTCTGTATATAAAAGTTTATGTGCCAGCATGGCTTTTTTTACAAGCTGTTCCTGCGTACGAATATCAATGTCCTTGAATATGGCCTGCAAGCACTCCTCCACAGAATCTTCAAATTGAAAAATATCTTCATCAAATAATTCCGTAAACTCCGCGTACTTTTCGTATACTCTTTCCGAAACGGTTCCATAATCCAATTTTATTTCAAAATTTATAAACTTTTGCAAATATTTTTCAGGATTATTGATTCCGAAAATCTTCTTAATGCCGCAAACAAGTTGGGGTTTATCAATTGCAATGATTGTTATAAGATTGGTGCTCTCTTCTGTCAAGTGATGCAGCCGCTCCAAAACTTTGATTGCATATTCAGGAATACAACGGTCTAATTCATCTACCAAAAATACTACCGTGTACTCCTGAGCTATCTCTTGCAGCAAATGGTTTAATGCTTTTAGTGTCTTATTGAATTGAAAATAAATATCATATTCCTGTCTATCCTCATAATCTGCTGTGCCATTTTGTTTCCCGGTTAAAACGATATCCACACACTTTTGAAAACCTACGCCAATCTTATTCTTTACTACCTCATCTGCCATAGACAAAAGAACCACGCCCGCAGATTTCAGTATACCAAGAATTTCCTCCCTTCTTTGACTACTTGGAAATAGCTTTGTTTTTTCTTCAACGATAGAAATCATAGTAGATACAATAGCCACAAGCGGTTCTTCATAATAATCGTACTTCCAGCTATTGTATCGAACAACAAAATATTTATCTTTGGATGTGTTTTCCGATTGAATCTCTCCAAGTCTTTCTTCAAAAATATCAAGCAAAAAGCTTTTACCACATCCCCATGCCCCATTGATAGCAAAACAAGTGGAGGATTTATTATCGGATAGATTATTCATTAGCCGAACTAACTGTTCAACGAATGTATCTCTATTAAGAACATCAAGCTTGTCCATATTTTTCACCCCTTCTCAACTTTCCCCTAACATATCTTTGATGATTTGAATCATGATATTGTTACACCTCAATTTCCCCGCTCATGAGCTTAGGGAGTAAGCGGTCACGAGCTTCTGAAAGTAAAATATTCTGATTTAATAAAAGCTGGCGTTTATCAAACAATGTTTTAAATGGAATATATAATTCGTCTGGACCGGTTAATAGTTCTATCGTGTCTATGTGTTTTTTTCCTAAATGGGCAACAGTTGCACCAACAACAGTTTTTTCAAAATATTTGATTGGTCCATAGATTGCTTGGAGTAACCAGCCTCGCATCAATTCCTTTTTAGGAATGAACTTACAAGTTCTCTGAACAAGATATGCTGTCTTTCCACACCATGAATTAATATGAAACTCACCATCCATCCCCACTACGATGTCACCGTTTGAAACTATATACTGCTCATCTGCTTCCTGCGTGGTATAGTCATCAGTAATTCCACTAGGAATATTTCTAATTCTAATTATTTGCTTGCCCTTTCCTTGAGAATTAAATAAAGAACTATCAAATGCAAATCCATATTGAACATTCGCTATATCAATCAGTTTCTCTTCCTTCCACCCCTCAGGCACACCGTCAACAATCTCCACATCCTCATATCCCGGAAAACGCAAATCAACAAACCATTCCTTATATAGACGCTGTGCTGCTTCTTCAAGCAGTTTTATTTGTTTTTGGTTATTTTCAATCAAATCATCAAAAGCTTCCAAATAATCTCCGATTTTTCTTTGAACATCCAATGGCGGTTTGTCTATTACAACTTCTTTAAGCTTTTGACCTGGCATGTGCATTATTGTTGCACCTGTATAATACTGTTTAAGAGCACCTTGCTTTCCTGCTAAAAGAAACCAATAATAAACATATCTGTAATCCATTTCTTCATTTACTCTTAAACGGTGCAAAGCTTTTTGAATTTTCATATTGGGAAGTTGTTCCTTCCAAATAGCACATCTTCCTGGTTCTCCACCTTCACAAATAATCAAATCGCCATATTTTATACCATATCTCTCATCCTCATCATCTTCGAATTTCATTTCTTGAAGATTGTCTAAATCAAAGGCTCCCCAACGCACATTGACGTTTGCAAGATACGGTTTATATATCCCCTTATTCTTCCTTTGGTCCAACATTTTTCCCAAGCAAGAATCTGACACATCAGCTAACTTCACTCTTTCCCACATCATAACCCCATCTCCTTCATATTCTTCGAGATGGTATCCATCAAATCATTGGATTCTGCTTGCAAAGATAAAAGCTCCCGATGAATCTCAGCCATGCGTTCCTCAAAATCCACACCATCATCTTCAACAGGTGCAACACCTACATAAGCCCCCGGTGTCAAAGACCAGCCTTTTTCTTCAATCTCAGAAATAGTTGCCACCTTACAAAGACCAAGAACATCAGCATATACACCGTCACCGAATTTCTCATAAAGCCATACAGCTTCTTTTGCTACAGTGATTCCTGCAGAAATATCTGCTAATCTTTCATCCCAAAAAGCCTGCCGTTTTTTCTTATCCTGACGTGCAACATGCTCCATATCAAACTTCGCCTGTTGTTTCTGCTCTGTTTCAAACTCTTTAAATGCCGACAATATATCAGAAAATGCTGTTGTAGGAGTGATAATACGACAAATTTCATCAGCTTTTAATTCTGCTGCAAGATGCATCAAATACCTTCGGTATTCATCCAGTAATGCTGTGTACTTTTCCGGTTCTCCACGATACAGCCATACAATAGCATTCATGTTCTTAAGTTGCCAGTCAGACCATTCATTCAATGTACGGTCAACCACTGTATAGTAGTTTCTCGCATCAATAAAAAGTACCTTATCTTTAATAGTGTCGGCTTTTCCCTTATCAAAAAACCAAAGTGAGCAAGGGAGCGACTTTGTATAAAAGAAATTGTTTCCTACACTAATCATTGCGTCAACATGACCTGTTCTCACAAGGCGTTCTCTGATATTCTTATCCTTGCCCTGACTATCCGTTGCAGAGGATGCCATAACAAAGCCGGCACGGCCTTTTTCATTCAGATAACTGTAAAAATAGGAAATCCAAAGATAGTTAGCGTTTCCGACTTCTTTGCTTTTGTTAATACCGGGCATACCAAATGGCAGTCTGCCTGCATTTTCGCAGGTTTCGGATTTTACTTTATCCACGTTAAACGGAGGATTCGCCATTACATAGTCACAGCAACCGTTCAGATTATGTGCATCATGATAAAAACTGTTAGCCTCATCACCCGATTTGATAACACCGGTAAGACCATGCACAGCCATATTCATCAAGCAAAGCTTCGCATTGTATTCTACCTTTTCCTGACCATAAAATGTCATTGCACTATTGGCATTCATGCCCATAGCATTTACAAAATCTCCTGACTGAATAAACATACCACCGGAACCACAAGCAGGGTCAAGAAGAATGCCTCTTTCAGGCTCAATGATATTAACAATCATTTTTACCAGTGATTTCGGTGTAAAGAACACTCCGTCATCAGAAGCAATATTTTTTGCAAACTTGTTGAGGAAGTATTCATAAATACGCCCAATAACATCCCCACCGACCTCATCAAGTGCGGAATTATTGAATATACGAAGAAGTTCCGACAAAATTTCATCAGAGAAATCAGTATAACTGTTCGGAAGCACCCCGGTAAGCTGCTCGCTCTGTTCCTCTATTAAAGACATAGCGTTATTGACAACTTCACCAAGGCTTTTCATGTCATTATCGTCTTTGTCTTTAAGACCTGCAACCGAAATATCCTCAGGAAGATTTAACAAATACTCATATTGTGCCTCTTTCGGAAGATAAAGAGCGCTCTTTGCCGCAAAATCACTTGCTTCTATTGGTAATACACGCCCACCACGGGAAGGGCGATTTTTTAAAATTTCAGTCTCAACTAATTTGAAACGACTATACGCATAACGTAAAAAGATAAGACCAAGCACGGGCATACAATATTGATTTGATGTCAGTTTAGAACCTGCACGCAATAAATCTGCCGATTCCCAAAGTTCACTTTCAAGTTTACGAATGTTAATCATTTTTATCCTCCGATAATACTATCAAGCCATACCTCTACAACATATGATTGCTCAATGTTGTTCTTCAGGCAAAAGACTTTTATTTTCTTATTTTCTGAACTCCTTACTTGCCCGGAAAAGATTCATTTATCATTTAATATTATATCATATAATAACGAATTTACCTACTCTCCGCCCTCCAAAAGCGCATCTTCTGCATATTTCAGTCTCCGAAAGCCAACAAAAAAAGCTTAACCCATATACAGGTTAAGCCTTTCAAAATTCTAAAAATTTACTTGCCGGAACATCCAAAACCTTTGCAATCCGAAACAGCGTGGTCAGCGAAATCGGTTTATAGGTTCTGGATTCAATCGAACCGATATAAGATGTGCTTGTCCCCAGTTTCTCTGCCAACTGTTCCTGCGTCAGATTTTTCACCTTTCTATAATACGCAATCTTCAAACCGAGCATTCTGAATTCCTGTTCAAATTCATGTTCCATCATACCACCTCTTTCTTCTATTATTTTAGAAGAATTTTTCAGGGGTTAGTATTTTCAAAATAATATATATTTACAACTGATATAGTTATATTTATACTTAAATAAGATAAAATCAAATTCCATGCGCATCGGAGATGATACCGTGTCAACCTTCGCTCAAAACTTAAAACGGCTCAGAAAGCAAAAGGGCTTTTCACAAGCATAGCTGGCAAGCCTCCTCCATTACGGTTCCACTGCTATTGCAAACTATGAAGCAGGCAGAAACGAACCCTCTTTTGATACCTTAATACAACTCGCCCATTTTCTTGACACCACAACAGACGAACTGCTCGGCGTTTCCATAACCTCACAGGAGCAACAGCTGCTATCCGATTATAAGAAGCTTCGCCCCGGAGAGCAAAAACTGATTGCCGCATTGGCAAAAGCCCTCAAAAATGACTGATTCTGTCATTCTACTGATCCGTTTTCATTTTCCATTCTCTGTTCAATCGCTTTTTTAATGTACCCATTTACCGTTTCGCCCGCTTTATCCGCAGCAGCCTTAATTTCATCATATTTTTCCTTCTGCACATCCAAGGGGATTCTCTTAATATGTGCTTTCTTATATTTCATATCCGCCTTTTTGTTTGCCTCTGTATAGACCATTTCTCTTCCCTCCATTATACATACTTCTCCTATTACATCATTAAAATACCATAAAAATCAACAGATGTACACATATAAATTTAACAAATATATGTGTACACATTTGGTTGGTATGTCTAATGACATAGGTGTACACATATGTTATAATGTAACCACAGTAAACAAAAACACATTACATCATTATAAATTTTAAAAGGAAGAATTTCTTATGAAGAAATACATCTTAACACCCGTAACACAGAAAAATCATACTTTCTATTCCATGGTTGCCGACCCTCGAGAAATCGTAACCGCCGTAAAACGTGCAGAAGCCGAGGAGGCGCAGGAAAACCAGCGTCCATGGAGCAAGAAAAAGGTGCTTGAAATCGTTGAGTATGTCATGGGTCGGTTAACTTTGGACAAGCAAAAATTCAGCGTCAACGGATTGATTCCAAACGCACCCATCATCAATCTTATCGGTAAATTTGAAATCTTACATGATGGTGATACGCCCTACATTTTGTTTCCTGAAACCAAGGAAGAGCAGGAAGCCTATCAAGACTGTCTTGAAGTGATTGACGGACAGCACAGACTTCTGGCATTTGCTCCCGATTTAAGAGACCCTCTGTTTTCCGATGACACACCATACGAAATGATTTTCTCCGTTTTCTATAAGCTGACAGAGTCCGAAAAAAAGGAGCTTTTTATGGTTACAAATGAAAAACAAACCAAAATCGAAAGCAATTTACTTCGTTTAATGAGAAAAGCACTGAATCTCCTTGGTGCAAATGAAGTGATTTTCGATTTGGTTTGCCGAATGAATACAGAGGAAATTTCTCCGCTGAAGGGGCGTATCGTGGTCGGCTCCGGCAAAATCAGAAAAGGCTACAAAGAGCTGCAGCTTTCTAAGATTCTTGAGGATTCTTCCGTTTTCCAGCGCTTAGAAGCAGAAAACTTCGACTCCCTTGACAGCAAGTGCAAGCTGCTGTCCACCTACTTATACGCTTGGGAACACGTTTATGGTGTTTCGTTTCAAGCACCTACGGATGCAACATTAACAAAAATCAGCGGTATTCGATACATCATGTATTTGCTGCCAACTATTCTGGAAATTCTGAAAAACAATAATACCGCTCCCACAGAAAAAGCCTTTAAGGAGCTGATTCAAAAGCTTCCCTTAGCCACAGGCGTTTCCGATGTATTTACCGACCCTTCTACCGTTCTGGCATTCCGCGGCGGTGGTGCTACGGTAAAGCTTGCAAAGGAACACAGCACCCTGCTGATGAAGCATGCTACCGCAACAAAACCGAACTTTGATTTATCGGAGGGATTCAAATAATGGCAGACTCCTATACAACCTTGAATACCATGCTAATGGCAAACCATATTCCTCCTGCAACCGCAGAGCAAATTATTTGCGATACATTACGCTTTCTCCAGTTCCAGAGTATCTGTGATACTCTGCGAGCTGATAGGAATAAATACATCCGCTGGCTCAGCCTGAGCCGGCAGATGTTGCATCCGGCAGAGTTTGCCCGTGAAATCACAAAAAATCTCTGCCACTGCCGGTTGGATGAGGAAAGCTATCATCTAATGGGAAAATGGCTTCTGGCCTTCTTCCGTAAAAAAGATTATCGTGTAATATACCCTCAAAAAATCCGTACCGATCTGCTGCATCAGCAGCATTGCCACTGTGCCATCTGTAATGAGCTGATAACGGACCGTGCCGAACTCGACCATATTATACCATGGAAATATGTAGGCGATGAATTAGACAACAACCTGCAGCTGTTGTGCTTTACCTGCAATCGCAGCAAAAAGGCATCCCCTCTGTATCAGCTGCAAATGCTCCTGCGTACAGGAAAAGCTTGGTCGCAAACCCCTGCATAAGAGCTTTCTATCACTCACTAATGTGTATTACCGTAATACACATTAGCTGTTCTAAAATTCCTTATGCGCATTAACAGCTCCAAAATCATTAATACACATTAAATTGTGTTCCACAATACACATTAATCCCTTTATGCGCATTAAATTACATGGCTTAATACACATTAACGCCACAAAGCCTCTTTATGCGCATTAAATTACATGACTTAATACACATTAGAAACCTCAAATCCCTTTATGTGTATTCGCTCTTTATAGAAGCCACAGCTATCCAAATTTCATAATACAAACGCCCAAAACTCCACTTATCCACCTTAGAGGTTACCCATGTCTACAGGGGTAACCTTTTAAGCCCTTCTCCTGCCCCTAAAATCACGCTTTTCCATCTCAAAATTCAAATTTTCAATCCCGGAATTGACAAACCTGTTATATCGAAGTATACTAATAATAAGAAGATTTTTTATTAGTATACCAATTTATTAAGATACCAAACCATTAGCAGAAACATAACTTTTCGCTGATGGTTTTTCTTTACTCAAAAATTTTATTTCGATGCCGATTTTGGCAAAATTCCAACCACAAACACTAACCACAAATATAAGTAGAAATAAAACAAAAAATCTTTTTCAACGGACTCCAAATAAATCATCTACAGTCTCAGCCCGGTGCAGCTGTGACAGAACCTCTGCGTATCCAAAACACCAAAAATTCATTTTGAAAAAACACACTCATATTTCGTTGACGGCTACCATGCCGGCACCACCGGCCACGGGGTTAATCTTCCCCTTACCAAAAAGTTCACTTGGCCGATGACCTTAACCAAGGGCGTCCTGCGGTTAGACGAAAAACAACCGCCTCATCACTCGTCACCTTTATTTTCCGAAAGAAGGGGGCTTGCTTATGCCCAGAATCCAAAATATTGGGTTTCAACTGAAACAGTCCTTGCGTGCCATGGCGGCCTTTGGGGAGAGCAAAAAAGCCTACAAAGAGGAAACCTCACGCTTACGAACCGAATATAAAAACAGACTCCTCTCGCAAGGATACAGCAAAAAGGATGCACACAAAATGGCTCAAAGCATTTGTACCTATCGAGATAAAATTTTCTCCCAAAGCACCTTGTCCGCCTATCAGAAAGCCGCAGGTGTATTCGAGCAGTTCTGCCAAGAAACGCTTGGTACAAAGCGCCTGACACTTGAAGATGCCAAAAATCATGTGCAGGAATTTGTTGATTGGAATATCTCAAAAGATCTGACACCGCAGACGGTTCATCTTCGTTTGAGCGCAATCTGCAAGGCCTTGAAGCTGAATATTTCCGATTACGAAAAGCCGATTCGGCATTACGCCGATGCAACCCGAAGCATAAAATCAGCGCAGAATGACGCTTATAACGCTGTTCATGCTGAAAAAGCATTGACTGCCAACCGTATCATCGGACTGCGCCGCAACGAATTGGCTCGCCTGCAATGCTCGGATATCCACTTTATATCCGAGGAAAGAGCAGAGGTCTACACTATCGGAAAAGGCGGAAAGCATAATGTCAACATCGTTTCCGGCAGAGAAAAAGTCTCAGCCTTGAAAATGATGGTGCAGGAAGCCGAAAGCCGGTACAATCGCTATTTGTTGGATAAAACAGATTTAAATAATGACGCCGACCTGCACCATGAGCGAGCAGAGTGCGCCAAGGATGTATACAATTCGGTTTGTGCAGACATGGCGGCACACCCCGAACGACGTACCTATTACCAAAATGAAATTTTTCGCATTTTTGCCGAAAACGGAAAAACCCTGCACGAAAACTTAGACATACCCTATCGTTGCAGGGGACAAAACCGCAAAAAATTGGAAAAGCTGGGCAAGCCCACTGTGTTTGACCGAGTAGCTGTGCTGTATGTCAGCTGCACGGTCACAAATCACTTTCGGAGTGACACCACAGTTCAGCATTATCTTGTCAAATAAAAAGGAAGGATGAATCATTATGAAGTATCTCTATTTAAATGATAATTTTAAGCTTTATACCGTCGAGGATTTGCAAAAAATCTTAAAAATCAGCCGCAGCTTTGCCTATAAGCTGGTAAACAGCGGCGAATTGAAATGCGTCCGTATGCACAAGTTGATTCGCATTTCCCCTTGGGCATTGGAGGAATACATGAATTCCTTTTCTCCCGAGGAAAGCCATGCACAGATGGCTGGCGTAGAAGCCTATTTCTGCGATTCCGTACAGTATTATACCATTCAGGAATTGCAGACAATTTTACAGATTGGCGACTGCTTTACCCGCCAATTACTGAACAACGGAGAATTAAAAGGCAAACGCATTTGTCGAGAAACACGAATTGCCTCTGATTCCTTATTTCAATTTATCACATCACACGAAAAATAATTGCAAATGAATAGATTCCCTACCCTTGCATTACCGGAGTGCATTCCATCCCTATTTTCATTACATATCTTCTTGTAAACTCACTCAAAAGTCAGTACAATATTATCAACAAGGTGTCGGTCTCTATTCTTCGAAAGGAGAATATTATGACAGGCAGCATTCAAGAAAAAAACGGTAAATATTACACTGTTTTAAACATCAAGGACAAAAATGGCAAATACAAAAAGAAATGGCAGACCACAGGACTGCCCGTAAAAGGCAACAAACGAAAGGCAGAGCAGATTTTGCGCCGGCGCATTGCAGAATACGAAGCCAATCAGCTGCAAACGCCGAAAAATCTGTCCTTCGCCGACTGGATGCGTTTCACCGTAGAGAGCAAAAAGAACACCGTTGCACCCACAACCTATAATGGGTACTGCGACATGGTGCGGCTGCACATTGCCCCCTATTTTGAGGAAAGAAGGGTTCTTCTGACCGAATTAACGGCAGGTGCATTGGAAGCCTATTATCTGAAAAAATTAGAGGACGGGCTTTCCCCCAACACCATCCATAAGCATCATGCGCTGATTCACACCGCCTTGAAAAAGGCACTGAAATTAGAGTATGTGCAGAAAAATGTTGCGGAGCTGGCGGATACACCCAAGCGTGCGAAAAAGAATACACCCGCGCCATATAACGAAGCAGAATTGATACAGCTTTTAAACGTATTCCGTGAGGATGTGCTTTTCTATGTGGTGACCTTCGCTGTCCTTTTCGGCTTACGCCGCTCGGAGATTCTTGGCTTGCGTTGGGACCGCATTGATTTGACCAAAGGCATCCTGCAGATTGATACCACAGCTTTACGCTGTATGGAAAACGGCAGGGTCACTACGAAAATCTGCGATACCACAAAAACGGAAACCAGCTGTCGAGAATTTCAATTAACCGAAAAAGAAATTGCTCTGTTTCGGGATTTGAAGGAACGGCAGGCAGAATATCAGCGGTTTTTCAAAAAGGAGTATTCTAAGGAATATGCTGATTTTGTTTTTCTGGATGAAAAAGGTGTTCTTTTACAACCCGATTATGTCACACACCATTTCAAAAGGGTGTTACGGAAAAACAATCTGCGTGAAATTCGGTTTCACGATTTGCGTCATAGCTGTGCAACATTTCTTTTATATTCCGATTTCAATTTGAAGGATATTCAGGAATGGTTAGGACACGCACAGTATCAGTTCACAGCAGATACCTACATCCACGCCGACAAAAGCATGAAACGGAAAATGGCAGAAAGAATGGACCATCTTCTCCCGGATGTATCCTGTGGGTGTTAGAAAAATGTTAGAAACGATGAAAAAATGAACGCAAGCACAAAAAAAGAATTCCTCGAAAGCATTGATATTTCAAGGAATTCTAAGGCTTGCGGAGACAGGATTTGAACCTGCGACCTCCGGGTTATGAGCCCGACGAGCTAC
>ERZ791923.201-NODE-201-length-95315-cov-8.614088_pt1 | contig 95315 bp, 90 predicted proteins | sample MGYA00510133_ERZ791923 | MGnify/ENA primary metagenome ERZ791923 (study PRJEB30046, sample SAMN00792106) | human gut metagenome | study: EMG produced TPA metagenomics assembly of the A metagenome-wide association study of gut microbiota in type 2... | reverse complement strand
TGATCGAATACTTCAGAAATCTTCAAAACAATGAAATGAAATTTGAAATTGAAGAATTACGAGGATACATTGACATAAGATTCGAAGAATTATATGACAAGTTAACTGAATACATTGATTTGAATTATTCGAACACAAATCACTCATTATAAAAAGAGCAGAGATGTTTGAAATCTCTGCTTCCTAATTAATAATCCTTTAAACACTCATAGGGTTTTCAACCCTACAATTTTTGAAGCCAACTTTTAGTCGACCCTATCTAATTGCGGATTACCAAAATTTTTTGGTTTCAATAAGTACTTCAACTGCCTAAAATTTTCAGTTACGGACTATTATCATTTCCTGCAATGTCGTTTGACGCACTCTTTTCTGTTTTAACTTAACTTGTGTCTCAAATAATTGTTTATTTCCTATAATATACAATTGTTTTTTAGCACGAGAAATTGCCGTATACAATAAACGTTTCTCCAACATATTTTTCGCATTCACATCCACTATACAAAATACACTCTGATATTCATTACCCTGTGATTTATGTACACTAATACACCACGCATGCTTTAGGTAATATAGAAAATCCGTAGAGAAGTCAACCACATTGTTTGTGAAATCAACTGAGATTACATTTCGTTTCGTATCAATCTCAAAAATCGTACCAATATCACCATTATAGACATCATCATCCGGAAGATTCTTCAACAACATGACCTTATCATTCTCTCTAAAAATTGTTGTTCCAACCTTCATCTGATTCTTTTGTGGACTCTTTGGATTAAACAAGACCTGCATCTGACGATTAATCTCATCAATACCAGCTACCCCCTTATACATAGGTGCTAAGATCTGCATTGAATCTAGATCCATATCCTTTACATAATCAATAAGAGCATCCATGATTTTTGGTGTCGTTCGCTCAATAAACTCTACCCCATCCTCATAATGACAAGTTGTTTCTTCACGAATCTCTTTTGCTAAAGTTACAATACCAGAGCCATTTGATTGTCTAAATATTTTCTTTAAATGCACAGTATCAATCACATTGGATTTGATTAAATCCTCCAAAACCTTACCTGGACCAACACTCTCTAACTGATCTTCATCCCCAATCAAAAGAATTCGACAACGATTTGGCAAAGCCTTTAATAATTGGGCAAACAAATGCGTATCCACCATACTAAACTCATCTACAATAATGAAATCTACATCCAAAGGATCCTCTTCATTCTTACCAAAGGAATTATCTTCCAAATTCCACTGCAATAAAGAATGAATCGTTCTTGAATCACAATTAGATAATTGCGCTAAGCGCTTTGAAGCCCTTCCTGTTGGTGCACAAAGCTGAATCTTACTATCCGGATACACTTCTTTACATATTTCCAAGATTCCCTTTACCGTTGTTGTCTTTCCAGTACCTGGACCACCCGTTAAAATCATAAAGGAACGATCAAAGAACAATTGAATCGCATCCTTTTGTTCTTGATCATATGTGATAGCTAAAGAAAACTCCACCTTTTGGATACGATCTTGAACATCCACACTTTCCACTTCAAACAAATGATTCTTCAATTCTTTGGCAATCACAACCTCATCTTCATGCAAAGTAAAAGGATAAATACGCGTATTTTCAACATACAAATACTGCATAGCTACCAAACGATCAATACTATCATGAATCAATTCTTCACTTACACCTTGCACATTTGAAAAAATTGTCGCAAACGTAATGTACGTATTTCCCGTTGCCATAGATAATTGTCTAGCCAACTCATAAATATAGGCATCCAAGCGTCTTGGATCCTCATTCGATAAACCTATAGCACTTGCGAGTTTTAAAGCCGTCTTATAACCAAAGCCATATACTTCATAATATGGTTTGAAACAATCCTCTTCAATCACATCCAACACATCATCATATGTATCCAATAACATCTGAATTTGTCTAGGACTCAAACCATACTTCAACAATTTGGCATACGCCTCATTAAAACCTGTAAATTCCTGAATTCCCTTTTTGATGATCGCAATCTTTTTTTCGGAAAGATTTGGCACTTCATTTAAAATTTTAGGATCCTTATGAATCTTCTCTAAACAATTCTCACCCAAGACATCATAAATACTTTCCGCCGTCTTCTTTCCAATCGTAGGAAAATTTTCGCCACAAAGAAAATGAATAATCGCATCCGAATTATCCGGCAACTTCTTTTTAGCCATATCTATACGAAATTGCTCCCCATACTTAGGATGCGTTATATAATCCCCCTCAAGCACATATTCCTGATCTTCAATTGGATCTTCAATACGTCCAGCCGCAGTGAAATGATGATACGTCTTTAATTCAGAAAAGCCAGCCACCACATAATGATTCGCCTTATTTTCAAAGATGATATATTCAAGCTTAGCCTCGATATCCATTGGCCGTCTCCATAATCAACTGATTTAAATTCTTGCCATCCTTAAACACTTCTTCAATCACACCACCACCAATGCACTTATCACCATCATAGAATACAGCTTCCTGACCCTCAGTAACAGATGCAATTGTTTGTGGATATTTCACAAGTACACTTGTATCGTCCAATCTTTCAATTTCAATATTCTGATCCTTTTGACGATATCTAAACTTACAAGTACACTTTGTAGGAATCTCTTCTAAACTTGGCAAGATCCAGTTGATCCCCTTCACAATACAAGAATCAGAATATAATAAATCTCTTTGATCTGTACGACATACATAAAGAATATTCTTTACAACATCTTTACCAACCACAAACCAAGGACCCTTTTCATGATCAATATTCAAGCCCTTTCTCTGTCCAATCGTATAATATAAAACACCCACATGACGAGCAATCACTTTACCTGTATTTACATCCACAATATCTCCATCTTTACTAGGAAGATAGTTTGATAAGAATTGTCTAAAGTTTCTTTCTCCAATGAAACAAATACCCGTACTATCCTTTTTAGTGGCAACAGATTCCAAATTTAATTCAGCCGCAATCTGACGAATCTCAGGCTTTTCAAGATGAGCCAAAGGAAAAATTGTTTTGGCAATCTTACTCTTTTCTACCTGACACAAAAAATACGTTTGATCTTTATTTTGATCTTTAGCTCGCGTCAAATAAGTAAAACCATTCTTTTCAGCATTGGAAGCATAATGCCCTGTAGCCACCTTATCAAACCCTTGTTTCATGGCATATTCAAAAAATGAATCAAATTTAATATATTTATTACACAAAATATCCGGATTTGGCGTACGCCCCTTTTCATATTCACTTAAAAAAGTCTTAAATACATTATCCCAATATTCTTCAATAAAATCGACACGCTGCAAAGGAAGATCCAAATGATTGGCAACCGCAAGTGCATCTAAATAATCCTGTTCCTGAGGACAAGTATCATCTTTAATTGTAGGATTTCCCGCAATATCATTATTCGCAAAACTATCCCAGTTACGCATAAAACAACATGTTACATCATACCCTTGTTTCTTTAATAAATAAGCTGCAACCGCAGAATCAACTCCACCACTTAATCCAACTAATACTTTCATTTTGTCATCCTCCAATTATAAAAAATTATATCATATAAAAAGGACCAAGCCCGAAAAACTTGATCCAACAATTCAAAATGGTGCCCAGGGCCGGACTCGAACCGGCACGGTATCGCTACCGGTGGATTTTGAGTCCACTGCGTCTACCAATTTCACCACCCGGGCAAAAAACAAATATTTAATTTTAAAAATGGTGCCCAGGGCCGGACTCGAACCGGCACGGTATCGCTACCGGTGGATTTTGAGTCCACTGCGTCTACCAATTTCACCACCCGGGCATTGCTTGACTATTATACCAAAAGATAGAATCTCATGCAAGAGATTTTTTAAAAAAGCCACTAAAAGTGGCTATCTCAATAAGTCCCTAATTTCATCTTCACTCTTCGACAACGACTTAGAAATAAAATCTAAACTCATTCCATTCGTAAGCATCAATTGAATCATCTGTTTTATTTCTTGATTCTTCTGCTCAACTTGTTTATTCGCATCTTCTACTTGTTTATGAGCTTCTTCAAGTTCAAGTTGTAATTCCATTCGTTCTTCATTTTCATGCAATTTTTGAAAATCTTCTATTATTTTCTTCCAACCATCATCCGATATGGTTTCTACACGCTTCTCTAACATTTGAATCACCCCATCACTTTCTATCATTACCTTAATTTTACTATCATCCATTCCCTTGTGGCAATTCAAAAAGTAATAAATCATCTTTTCCTGTTCATTCATGTCTTCAAGCGGCTTGTTTACATCCAACTTTGCCATTTCAACCGTTCGTAACTTCATACGATCCTGACTTTCTTCTACAAAAGATAAGCCTTCTTCATTCCTTAATGTGAATGTGTTACACATTCTATGATTATCAATTAAATTCACATTAAAGAACACTAAGACAATCGTTTCCTTTAACTCTCCATAATATTTTCCTTCCAATTCTTGTGAACCATGAAGTCTAGCCAAATAATAACTAAAGCGAATTGGCAAATTATCTTTGGTTTGTCTTAACTGCATTTCTAAATCTACAGTTGTTCGATCATCAAATTCGACTAATAGATCTAAACGTGGACTTTTCATTTTACTATAGTCTTTTACCATTTCTGAATTCTTTACAACAACTTTATTCACACTCCTTTCTAAAAATACCGTGAGTAATGATTTTAAGGCATCATTGGCCTCTTTACAATCTTCGCCAAACACATACTTAAAGGCGAAATCATTTAACAAATTTGCACTTCTCATAAGCACCTCTTTCTAGTAGGCATTTAACTGTCATCTAGATAGATAAGTATCGTAATGTGGATTTGTATATTTCCTTGTAGTTTGATTGCTTAATAAACAACAATTCGTTTGATAAGACTTTAAATTCAGTTAGTATCGATATTAAAAGAGCTAACATCACTTTTGAGTCATAGATCAAGATACATTTACCTCTTCATTTTATGACTATCTATTCAACTAGGTGCAATAGATATAGAACACCAGATTACCTACATACTCTTATACGTAATTTTTTCAACAAATTCTAGAAAAGATGAAAAAAATGCATCCATTTAAACAGATGCATTAAACAATATCACTCAATTTTAAAATATACTTATGAATATCTTCTTCCTTTGAAATATCATACTCATTACATATTTTAATAAAGTAATTTTTAATAGAATCCTTTGTGATCAATTCATTTGAAGGTATATCATCACCATAACCATTACGAGCAATTAACCATGGATTTTCTTTATGTGTTGTTTTCTCCAAAGTTTTACCCCCATATTGACCAAATGTATTTACAACTAAATCTATAATATATTTATCTTCATCATCTAAATATTTTTTATATCCTTCAAACATAATAAATTTCGGATCATCAATCACATTAAAACCAAACTGCTTAAATATATTATACACATCTTTATAAACCGGTCCGTGTACCCAAGCTTCGCAATTTTCTTCAAACATTTCTCTACCATTTAACACAAACGACAATCCCTGTATATAATATAATAATTTCTGAAGCATTAATGGAGTTACCTCATCTAATTTTTCAAATATATACGAAATGACACCAATCATCTTATTCGAAATAATGAATATATTTTTTAACTCACTTACTCTTTTCATCGATTTTTTGAATGCTGCCAAAGCAACTCTATCTTTATTTTCCAACAGTTTTTGTTCCATATATACCGGAGACGATAACGCATTGCGTATGATATTTGAATACTCTTTTGAAGGCACTTGCCCCAACAAATATCGCGTAATCGTTATTTCACCAAAGCCTAACACAATGGATAATGGAGCTTTTCCAATATTATACAATTCCATCAAAGTATGAATATCTTCTATTGAAACTAAACCTTTTAACTTTCGGTACTGCTCATCTATTTCGTGGACATTTAAATCGATAATACCAGGAACACTCATGAATCCACCACATGTATCACAAACAGCACAAGTAATCTCAAAAGTTAAATTTTCTCCACGAATATTTTTTGTGACACATCTTTTTTGTAATGAATAAGACGATATCTCTCTACACTCAACACAAAAATCAGTTTCTCTTTGCATACTACAATTACCTCCTTCTTTTATTGAAAATAATACACCAGTGGATATTTTTGTTTATGAAAAGATACCACAATCAAAAGCTTATCTTCTATTTTATTAAACTTAATATACAATGGAACCATTTCACTTTTTTCTTCGAATCTTTTAATCAAATCAATTTCCTTTCCAAAAACATATAGCCATTCATGATTAAAATTCGCATGTTTATTTTGAACCTTCTCACAAAAGTCATATACCGTTAAATTCAACAATATTGATTTAACACTTTCCTCATTTATCAAATATTCATCAAATAATGACAAATTTGTTAATCGATTCGAATTCAAAGCAATTCTAAACTTACCATCCAAAATCAGTTTTTTTGCTTCGCCTAAATAATCATTAATTTCAGATTCATCAATCAAGAGATTCACCTCCACTTTATGATGGCATTTTCTCCTTTCTCTATCACAATTATATCATATGATATGTTTTTGTAAATATCCTATCATAAAGAATATAAATAAAAATGCATCCATTTAAACAGATGCATTATAATATGTCGCAATATCACTTTCTGAAATATAGCCACACTCTGCCATTGCCTTTAATACCGCATATTGTTTCTGTTTGGCCTGCGTAAAATGATTCACCAATTCATAATGACTTGGAGATTGTGGAATACCCGCCAATAAAGAAGCTTGCGCAACCGTTAAATCTTCAGGAAGCGTATCCAAATAGCCCATACTCGCCTCATATATGCCTGTATAATTATTTCCATAATTGATCACATTCACATATAAAGTAATGATTTCATTTTTTGAATAATGCTTCTCTAAATAACGCGCCACAAAAAACTCTGTACTCTTACGATCCCATGAACTTTCAAACATCCCATACAAATTTTTCGCAAGTTGCTGCGTAATCGTAGAACCACCACTCGTTAATAGATCTTCGTCAAATTGAGAAATAGCCGCACGAACCAAACCAATATAATCAAAGCCACCATGATCATAAAAGCGACGATCCTCTATCGCAATGGTAGCCCGAATCAAATTTGGTGATATATCATCATAATCCACATAATAAGGACTTGTCCTTACTTCATTGACTACCTCATCAACTGATTTTGTTTCTGTAAGCTGCAAATAATTCCAATACCCCTTGCCAAAAAAGACGCCGACAAAACCAATAATTAGAATCAACAACAATTTAAATATAAACTTAACTAACTTTTTCATACCTAAACCTTAACATAAGAAAAAGAACTTGTAAAATTACAAGTCCGTAAGATTAATCTTTTAAAGTTACATGTGTGGCATCTTTGAAAATAGAATTTGCCGCAATCTGACCACGCACACGAGATAATGGATATACATTTGTATGTGGACCAATAATAGTTCCTGGACATAGAACAGAATTACATCCAACCTCTACATAGTCACCCATGAAAGCACCGATTTTTCTTAATCCCGTTTCAAATTCTTCAACCACATTATAATTCTCATCTTTTCTTCTCAAGATGATATTATCACGAGCACTCTTCAAATTACTTGTGATACCACCAGCACCTAAGTGAGAATGATATCCTAAAATACTATCCCCAACATAGTTATAGTGAGGAGTTTCTACATTGTCAAATAAGATACAGTTTTTTAATTCCACACTATTTCCAACAACACAATTTGCCCCAACCAAAGCACTACCACGAACAAAAGCACAATGACGCACTTCCGTTTTTGGACCAATGATACATGGAGCACCTAAATAAGCACTTTCAAATACATGAGCAGTTTTATGAACCCAAACATGCTCTTTGACTTCCACATAATCTTCCCCTAAGTTTTTTCCTAATTCTAAAATCAATTCTTTGATTCCAGCCAAGGCTTGCCAAGGATATTCAAACTGTGCCAAGTAATCCTTAGCCAACGTATGATTTAAATCATAAAGCTCACTAATTTTGTACATAAATTTCCTTCTTTCTTACCATTCAGGCTCAAACTTAAATTCAACCCGAATTTCATTTTCATCTATATCTAAAATCGCATAACTACATGGTCTTCCATCCCTTGCATGCGATAAAGATCCTGGATTCAATAATGTTATTCCATCCACTTGATCCAAATAGGCAACGTGCGTATGTCCAAAACATACTATATCACAATCCAATGCTTTTGCCCTATTTGAAAGCTGTTCGCTTCTTGAAAAATACGAGAAACGATGCGAATGCGTAACATAAATACGATGCTTACCAATTGGAATAATTCTTTCATCTTCAAAGCGACCATAATAATCATTGTTTCCACGAACAACGATATAGCCTGGATAAAACATTGGATCATCCTCTAAATCTCCACAATGAATAAATAATCCTGCATCTGGATGTTTTTCACGAATCGCATTTAATATATCATTTCTTCCATGAGAATCACTCACAACCACAATTTTCATAAATTACCCCTAATTCAGTTCATCTTGAAAAGACATTTGTTCCATACTCTTATCACCATCATGCAAGATCTTAGCATTCTCTATACCCACATATCGAAGTACAAATGGCAAATACCAATGTCCCGTCTTCTTTTCATGACCTTTTCCATAACGCACCACAAAACCATAGCGATACGCATTTTCCAATATCCATTCTACACGATTTTTATTTTCCTTAGACAATTCTTCTTCGACTTGCGTATAATCCATATCTTCATTTAGATGCTGCTTACAAAGCTCTATCCACTCATTTTGACCATCTAAAACAATCGTATACCCTAATTGCTGCTCATTCTTTCCAGCCCCATACATATAATTATCAACACCCGCAAATTCCTTTGACGCATTGACATACTGATCTAAGACTTGTTCATAACTCAAATAACCACTTGAAACACTCAAATGATCTTGGCCATCCATAACGGAAGCATAAGCATCGAGCATACTTGACAGATTATCAACCATGGCATTTTGAACATATATACCATTAAAATCCACTAAATTTTCTGGTTCATATTTATATACTGTATTTTCCTGATTTAAGACAACATATGGATTTGTAGGATCTGCCACCAACCTTAAATCTGAATATAGGACAGCCTCATTTTCATAATATGTTGTTAAATCAATATAGGAATAGTGCGACAACAATTCCTTTAAAGAATCATACGAAAAATTCTTACGGAAACGATTCACAAAATTGACAATATATTCATTATCCGCATCCTGCGTATCTTTTGCCTCTTTATAATACAACGTGTTTTTTAAACTAAATCCATCTAGCTTAATAAAATCCATAAACTTATCTGGCGTAATATGCTGATTGATCAAATAATCAATATCATTACTATCTAAATATTCTAGAATGATATCACGATTTGCATCCGTCGTATAAGGATACCTGGCTAACGGATCATAGGACTTATCCATATGGTAAAGACAAAAACATCCCACCGCAAAACAAATCACGATCAATAAAACACGTGCTCGCATTTCTTTTCTACTAATCAAAATAAGTACCTCACGCAAAACATTATACTAAACTATCATTTTTCATGCAAACGAGCATAAAGAATCTTAGCCACATCTTCAGGAATCACTTCACTAAGCTGTTCTACACTTGCTAGTCGCATCTGTTTCATACTCTTAAAATGCTTCAACAATTCTTTTTTACGCTTAGGACCAATGCCACTTACCGTATCTAGCACTGATTTTGTCATCGACTTGTCTCTTAACTTTCTATGATACGTAATCGCAAAACGATGTACTTCATCTTGCATACGTGTCAACAAAAAGAATAAACTGGATTTAGAATCAATAGGAATTTCTTTCAAATTTTCATCCATCAAAGCACGCGTCGCATGCTTATCATCCTTAACTAAACCTGCCACTCTTAAATCAAGCTGCAACATATCTATAATTTCTTTGGCAGCCGAAATTTGAGCAGCACCACCATCCACCAACAATAAATCTGGCATCGGTAAATGCTCTTTCAACAACCTGAAATATCTACGATAAATAACTTCCTTCATACTATCGACATCACTTCTGTAGCCATCCAATTTATAATGACGATACGAATTCTTATCAGGAATTCCATCCTTAAAAACAACCAACCCACTCACATTAAAAGTCCCTTGAATATGTGAATTATCAAACATTTCTACCGTATGAATATTGGCATCAAATATTTTTGACAACATAGCATTGGCCTTTTTAAGCTCATTATCCTTACGAAAGACCAACTGAAATTTCTGTTCATGCGCCTCTTTCGCATTCTTATACACCATTTCAATCAATTTTTTCTTTTCACCACGAATTGGAATATGCACATTCGTATTTAAAGCCTCTTTTAAAATATCAACCGGCGTACCTTGTGGCACCAAAATTTCTTTTGGCACTACATTCTTTTCATAATACTGCATGATAAAACTTGTAAAGGCATCCATCTCATCCTCATATAAAGGCGTAATCGACATATTTCTTTCCAATAATTTTCCTTGTCGAATCAAGAATGCCTGAAATGAAATATAGCCAGAATCCACATAATATCCAAATACATCACGATTGGCCCGATCTTTAAAATCAATCGTCTGCTTTTCAATCACATGCTCTAATGCCTGAATCGTATTATAGATTTCCTGCGCCTTTTCAAACTGCAAGTTTTCACTCGCATCCATCATTTTTGCCTGCAAAGAATCCATCACCTCTTTGGTATCCCCACTCAAAAATTTCTTAATTTTTTTACGCGTCTTCTCATTTTCCTTAGGATCAACCTCATGGATACAAGGCCCTAAACACTGATGCATATGATAGTACAAACAAGGACTATCCGGAATATGCCGACACTTTCTTACACAAAAGATTTGATTGATCAACCTCACAATTTCATAAGCCGACTGACTACTTGGATACGGCCCAAAATATTCACTCTTTTTACTTTTAATATTACGCGTTGTACGAACCACGAAATTATTTTCCTTTGTGATCTCAATATACGGATATGTCTTATCATCCATAAACATAATATTATATGGAGGTGTATGCTTCTTAATTAAATTGATTTCCAATAATAAAGCCTCTTTTTCACTGCCCGTCACAATAAATTCAAAATCACGAATATGCGAAACTAAACGCGTTGTCTTATTATTATGTGTACCATGAAAATAAGAACGAACACGATTCTTTAATACTTTGGCTTTTCCTACATACAAAATATTCTGATTCTCATCCTTCATGATGTAACAGCCAGGTGCATCCGGAAGTAAAGCCAATTTATCTTGTAAATGCTTAGAAATACTCATTTTATCCCCTACTTTAATATGACTATCGTTGCTCCAAGTCCACCTTCACTAGGACCTGCACTTGTAAATTTAGAAACATTTGGCTGTTTCTTTAAATCTTTCCAAACTGCTGTTCTTAAAGCCCCCGTACCCATACCATGAATGATACGAACTTGTTTTATGTGTTTTACAACAGCCTGATCTAAATATTTATCTAAAGCCGCAAGGCCTTCTTCAACACGCATACCAATTAGATTCAACTCTAAAGGAAAGCGACTCGATACACTTTCTACATGCGCTTTATACGTTGTCTTTTTAATTTGTGGTTTATGCATAGGTTCCAACTTGGAAAGCTTGACCTTCATCTTCATTCCATTTGTTAAAACCGTAGCTTCATTTCTTCGAATATCTACAATTTCACCATGCGAATTCAAACCAGAAATCTTTACATAATCCCCCACTTTGAATTCTTTCTTTTCTTCTTCAACATCTTCAACCACATTTTCATTTAAAAGATCCAACTCATGCATCTTTTCAATCTGCTTATGCTGCTTACCCGTCTTCTGTTTACGAAGCATCGTTAAAATTTCTTTAGCCTGCGCCTTTTTCTTTTCAAGCATCTCATTTAACTGTTCTTGATAGGACGCATCCAATTCAGCCTTACGCTTTTCGATTTCTTTTTCTTTTTCATAAGCCTCTTTTTGAACACGATGCGCATCCTCAATCAATGCATTAAAACGCTCTTTTTGTTTCAATACATCATTTTGAAGTTTCTCTAATTTCTCCAATTCTTTTTCCGTCTGCTTTTCATTTTCATTCTTTAAAAAATCAGCTCTTTTTAAAATAGATTCTTCCAAATGATATTCTCTCGCAATATGAAACGCATAACTAGCCCCAGATACACCCGGAATATATTTATAGGTTGGCTTAAGCGTTTCTGGATCAAACTCAACACTCGATACCAAGACATGCTCATTGGCCTTTCCATACGTTTTTACTTGCGAATAGTGCGTTGAAGTAATGATCGTACTCTTTTTTGAAATCAAATACTCCAATATCGCGACCGCAAGACTGGCTCCTTCTAAAGGATCTGTACCATTTCCAATTTCATCCAATAAGATAAAACTATTCTCATCACTCTTTTGACAAATATGAGAAAGCCTAGAAATGTGACTTGAGAAAGTCGATAAATTATTTTCAATGGATTGATGATCTCCAATATCAAAATACATCGATTGATAAAATGGCAAGATGGCCTTATGACATAATACAGGAAATGCCGCATGAGCTAATGCCACAAATAGACCAATCGTCTTTAAAGTTACTGTTTTACCACCCATATTCGGTCCTGAAATCATAAGACAAGCTTGTTGATCGTTTAATTCATATGTGTTACAAACCACTTTCTTTTCATCAATCAACGGATGCTTGGCATGCTCTAAATACAACGAATGATCTCTAGATTGTAAAGAAGGAATACATCCATCATAGCGAATGGCCCATTTTGCCTTTGTGAAAGCCACATCAATGATTGTTAATGTTTCTAATGCCGAAGTTAATGCGAGTGCATGTTTCTTTACCTGCATAGACAATTCTTTACAGATTCTTTTCTTCTCTTCTTCAATACGAATCACTAAGGATGAAATCTCATTATTATCCGCTACAAAACTCGATGGCTCTACATAATAGGCAAGACCCGAACTGGATTGTCCATGAATCATACCTCCAAAAGCATTTTTATCTTGGGCACGAACTAATACAACAACACGTCCCGAAACCGTTGTCATCATATTTTCCATTAATTTTGAACTATTCTTCTTTAAAAACTGTCTCGATTTTGACTGCAAAGCTAAACGCGTATCTACCAAAGCCTTATGCATACTCTTTAATGCAGGCGTCGCATCTTCTTTAACACTCCCCGTTAAATCGATTTTAGAAATGATGGAATCCATCAAACGTGTACATCCATCCATCGATTGAGCTAGATTGGTTAATTCTATAAATTCAGAAGAGTTTAAACTTTGTTTCGCTTGCTTAACAGCCGTTAAAAAATGATAGATTGAAATTAATTCTTTACTTGTTAGTGTCATCTGTTTTTCAGCTTTTGAAACAGGTAAAGAAATATCATTTGCTCCTGACAAATTCAACAAACCACCTTTTTGTTCAAACTGGATGGCTTCTTTAGCATAATTCAATTGTTCTTGTATTTCTAATTTATTAAATTGAGGCAACGCATTTAAAATCTTTTCTTTGGAACAAGAAAAACTTGAAAATGCGCAAATCTGAGTTAATACACTCGAGAAATCAATAGCCTGATTTAGTTCATCTCTAAAATTTCGTTTCATAAAACACTCCATTCCCTCCTATTTTAACATAAATTTTGTGGTAAACTAAATAAGGTGATTAAAATGGCAACATTGACAAAGAATATGACAAAAGAAGAAATCTTTCAATTAAAAAACCGATTGTCTTCTTTTATTTTAAAAGAAAGTACACCTCCATATACGTATTATCAGATCAAGACAAAAGAGTGTACAATTACAGCTTACACAAGTGGTAAAGTTGTATTTCAGGGAGCTGATCTTTCTTGGTTAGAACCTGCAACGCCTCAAAAAGAAGCACAAGACCAGGCTGGAAGTGATGAAGTAGGTACAGGCGATTATTTTGGTCCTGTTGTAGTGGCTAGTTGTATCGTCACAAAAGAAGCAAGAGAAAAGCTTGCTCATTTGGGGATTCAAGATTCCAAACAAGTGGATGATATCAAAATCAGAAAACTAGCCCCACTCATTAAAGATGTCTGTCCACACAGTATTTTGATTGTGCCCAATTCAAAATATAACGATATGCACGATTCTTGTAATATGGTGGACATGAAATGTCGTTTACACAACCAAGCCTATGTAAATCTAATCCATAAAGGATATACGCTTCCTAAACAGATTGTCATCGATCAATTTGTCCAGGAAAAAAGTTATTATCGCTATCTACAAGGTTTTCCTGAAGTAATTCGCGGCATTACTTTTGAAACAAAAGCTGAAAATAAGTATCTTGCGGTAGCTTGTGCAAGCATTCTTGCTCGCAATGCCTTTTTAGAAGCTTGGGATCTTATGGAAGAAAAATATGATTTTAAATTCGAAAAGGGGGCTGGTAGTAAAGTGGATGCTTGTGGCAAAGAATTTGTGAAAAAATTTGGAAAAGAAAAGCTTTACCAAGTGGCAAAGCTTCATTTTAAAAATACTCAAAAAATCGGTGTTTAACGTCTTCTTCGATCATTTTGCGCTATGGAATAATAGCGCTTTTTATCTTCATACATCTTTTGATCGGCTTCTTGTAAAATTTCACTCAAATTTAAACAACGCTCTTTCCATATATACCCTGTCGCAACACTGATTTCTAGTTCTTTCATACGCTTCAACAACATTTCATATTTAGAATAGAATTCCGATTCCAAAACATCTTGTTCGATAACCACAAATTCATCTCCACCAATACGATATGAGTTATCCGCAAAAATTTCTTGTAGTACATAAGAAGCACTAATAATCAAAGTATCTCCTGCAAGATGTCCCATTTTATCATTGATTTCTTTTAATCCATTTAAATCCAAATAAATCACGCCAACAAAATGAAGTTCTTTACACCTATTTTTTTTAAGATATTCATTAAAGTGATTGCGATTTTGTGCATAAGTCAAAGAATCGACATAGCTTAAATTCTGTAAATGTTTCTTTTCTTTTTCACGCGTCATGGCCGTTTCAATAAAGAAACATAAAGATTCTAAAAAGTCTTTTTGGTAGTAGTTTTGTTTAGGGTTGTCTACCGCAAAAACACCTTTAATTTGATGATTATCCACAAATGGTACAAGGATTATACTATGTATTTTTTGTGAAATAAAACTTGAATAAATGGGACTCGTCTTTGAAATTTCAGAAGTTACATCTTCAATATAATATGACTTTTGATTTTCAAAGAAACGCTGCACTAAATCCATATTTTCTAAACATAGATGGACCATATTATCAATATGAATATCATCATTTCTATTTCCATATTCATAAATGCCATTCGTTTGTTTATTTTCAAAATCTAAATCCAATACATAACATCTTTCAGCTTGATAAAATTCACAAATAGTTTTCAAGATATCATCAATGGCTCCCTTTTGATTTGTACTATTCGATAGTTTACGAACACATTGAATCAAAGTATGCGAAACGTTTAAATCCTTTTCAAATTCATTTGATTTGTTTGAAATTCTTCGAACTTTTGCGATATAGAACCCACAATATAGTAGAAGAATCACAACTTCACAAATGACCATGAGCATATAATTCTTTTTCAATGTCAATGCACTCGCAAAGGCTGCGTCTTCATCCACAATAACAATTAATTCCCAATTATAAACTTGAATCGGTTTATAACATAAATATTTTTTAATGCCATCTTTTTCAAATTTCACAACACCTGATTTTAAAGCATGTATTTGTTTTATAACGTCTTTTTTAGGCGATAATAATCTACAACCATTCGTTGAAAAAGTGTCATAATCTAAAATATCTTGATTATTCATCACAACCTGTCCATCCGTTGTATCAATAATGAGATTTTGTGTCTTTCCACTATATATTTGCGTATAAAACTGTTCATCTAAAGTATCACATTGAATTACACCTACTAAATACGCAACGACAGAATCGTTTTGTTGGATAGGCACATAATAATTCACACTTTTTTTATTGGTCATTGAATCTGTATGTGCTAGATCCATATATTCTGCATCTGCATTCAATGTCAAAAAATCATTCGATTGGATTTGTTGCACATCTTTATGCATTGTATACATCGTATTATTTTGCATCAATAAATCAACGCGTTCAAACAAAGATACATCTTCAAATGTACTTAATCGACTGGTGTATTCTTCATATGTAGGCAAATGATCTTCATTGGAAAAATCTTTTCCAATCAAACGCAAATAATTCAAATCATCCTGCATACGATTTTGAATACTTTGAATGATGGCATTACTCGCATTTTCTAATCGGTTGTAACAACTTTCTTCTTCTTGTTTAAAACTAATATGATAGGTTGTAACAGTTAATGCCAATATCAATATCATAACTAAAAGCGTTGGTAATAACTGATTTATTTGTTTTTTCATATGTATTCCTTTTATCATTTCTGACTTTAATTATAAACCCATAAAATGTTAAAGGCAAAAAAGAAGTAACATAAGCTACTTCTTTAACGATTGTTGATCCTTGTTTCAACCTCCATATCATAAGGAAGTTGAATCAATTTTACACCCGCATCATGAAACATGCGTTTACTCGCAATATTTCCTTCTGTACCATCATACTTGTCACTTTCATATACAACACAAGTAATGCCGGCTTGAATAATGGCTTTTGCGCATTCATTACATGGAAATAATGAAACATATAAAGTACAACCATGTAGATCTTGAATACTATTTAAAATCGCATTCAATTCAGCATGTACCACATAAGGATATTTTGTTTCTAGAAACTGCCCATCTCGAGCCCAAGGAAATTCATCATCTTCACATCCATAAGGAAAACCATTATAGCCTAGTCCAACCACTCTTTTTTGTGGATTGACAATACAAGCTCCTACACGCGTATTTGGATCTTTTGAACGCATAGCACTCAAATGTGCCATACCCATAAAATACTGATCCCAACTCAATACATCTTTACGCATTATTCTTCCCCTTCTCTAAGTTCATTTAATACTTTTTCAAATGTTGGTTCTAATGGTACTTCAAAGTGCATCTTTTCATGTGTTGTTGGATGAACAAATTCCAAGGCGCATGCATGCAATAACTGGCCATTGGCTTGGATTGTTTTTCTAGGACCATATTTTGGATCGCCTGCAATTGGATGTTCAATATATTGCATATGTACACGAATCTGATGAGTTCTTCCTGTTTCCAATTGACATTTAATGTACGCAAACTTACTGAAGTTTTCTAAAACACTAAAATGCGTGATCGCATCCTTTGAATTGTTTGCGGTAACCGCCATTTTCTGTCGATCCTTTTCATCACGACCAATTGGTGCATGAATCGTGCCATATTCATGTGTAAATGGTTTATGCACTATGGCTACATATTCTCGATGACATGTCTTATCTTGAAGTTGTTGACTCAATGCCTCGTGCGCCTTATCATTTTTGGCAACCACAAGTAAGCCAGATGTATCTTTATCAATACGATGTACAATGCCTGGTCGCATCACACCATTTATACCACTCAAATCTTTACAATGATACAATAAGGCATTGACTAGCGTACCCGAATAATGTCCTGGAGCTGGATGCACCACCATACCTTTTGGTTTATTGACCACAATGATATCATGATCTTCATAAACAATGTCTAAATCGATTGGTTCTGGTAATACTTGAGTTGAATCGAGTTCAGGAATTGAAACTTCAATTTCGTCATTTACACAAACTTTATAACTTGCCTTCATCACCTTTTGATTGACCAAGACATTTCCTTCATCCAATAAATCTTTAATTCTCTTACGCGAAAAATCTAACTTTTCAGCTAATACTTTATCTAAACGATCCAATTTTGTATCTTCATCTATTTTTAGGATTCTTGTTTCCATTTCGCTTGCTCCTTCTTATCGTCTATAAACATACTGATTAATATTAATGCAATTCCTACTGTTATGCAAATGTCCGCCACATTAAATACGGGAAATGGATAACCAAAAATATAGAAACTAAAAAAGTCTCTAACATATCCTAGACTCATACGGTCAATAAAGTTACCAATAGCTCCTGAGAAAACTAAAGATAAACAAATTTGATAGCGTGAATCATTCGTTTTAAAAAACATATATACCATCGCAACTAGGGCAATTAGAGTTAGTGCTGCAAAAAAGCCCATTCCAGCTTGTGCAAACATACTAAATCCAGCTCCCGTATTTTGAACATATGTCAAGTAAAAGAAATGATTGATCATTTCCACGGTTTCATTTAATTTGATCGACTTCACAATAGCCCATTTTGTCCATTGATCTAGTCCTAAAGTGACAAATACTATTAATAAAGATGCCACTACTGTTTTTCCTTGTTTCATCTTATATCCCCTTTTAAAACGATTTGTTTCTTCTATGTAAAAATAACATTTTGAAAAATAACCATACACTCATGCCAAGCGCAAAGATATATCCAAAAAAGCCAAGTGCAGGTATACCCATAATGGTCGGTTTCATTTTTGTTGTACAAATCAAGCTTGAACCTACAACCAAGGCTGCAATCAACACACATACAATCAAACGATTCACCATCTGATCAATCTTGGCAAGTGGAGCTTGAGAACCCATTAAATTTAAGTTTACCTTGATTTGTCCTCTTTGAACCATCTTTAGTACATCACTAGCCTGTACAGGAATATCGATTGAATGTGAAAGTGCATCTACACTTCGCTTAAATCCCGACTTCATTTCTTTTTGCCAATCAATCTGCGTCAAACTTGACTTATGACTCATTGCGATCTTCATCGTATTCATATTCGGATCTAAAGCCGTTAATGTTCCTTCAATTGTCATCATCGAACGAGCTAGCATACTTATGCCTTTTGGCAAAGAAATCGAATAGACATGACATATTGAAAACATATCTTGTACAAGTTTTGCGACATCAATTTGAGCATAAGGAACACTCAAATATTGATTCACAAATTTATCCATGTCGTTACAAAATGCAGAATAATCAATTTCTTTCTTACAATCTCCAATCATTAAAATGCAATCGACTAATTTCTGTGCATCCTTTAATGCGATGGCACGAACCGCCGATTTCATCGTTTCCCTTTCATTCGCATCTAAGATTCCCATCATACCAAAATCAATCCATACGATTTGATTATCACGAATTCTTAAATTTCCTGAATGTGGATCCGCATGAAAGAAACCATTCTCAATGATTTGTGAAATATAATTAAATGCCAATTTATCAGCAATTTCACTACGGTCATAGCCTAGTTCATCTAATTTTTTTGAATCTGTAATTTCTACACCATCCACATATTCCATCACTAAAATATTTTTCCTGGTATATTCATCATAAATTTTAGGTGCATCAATAAATTTACAATCCTTATATTCATTTTTAAATCGTTTCGCAAACTGTGCTTCAATCGTAAAATCCATTTCTTGTTTGGCCGTGTACCAAAATTCATCGATAACCATATCTAAATCGACGACACTTGAAACAATATCGGATAGATTTAATATTTTTACAGCTTTTCTTAATAATGCGACATCACGTTCCATCCACTCATAAATTTTTGGCCGTTGAATCTTTAAAACAACTCTTTCTTTTGTCTTTAGAGTTGCTGCATGTACTTGCGCAATCGATGCCGATCCTAAACATATTTCATCAATACTCTCAAATTCTTCATGAAACAAATCACCATATGTATCTTGAATAATTTGTTCAACCATCGAAAAAGGCATAGGTGTTACATGAGAGCGAAGCTTCATCAACTCTTTACAATAGCGTTGTGAAAACAGATCTTGTCTTGTTGACATGATTTGGCCAATTTTGACAAATGTCGGCCCCAAATCTTCTAAAATCATACGAAATTTTACTGGATCCATTCCCTTTTGGATGTGGTGTTTTCTAAGTATTGAAACAATCTGGGCAAATCTAGCACTTGTTGACATCGTTTTTGTATCACTCATTTTTTCACATCCTGTCTTCTATGTAAAGGTGTATTGGTCACTTTACTCTTTTTTAATACCTTACGTGTATTAAATTTCTTCTTATCTTCCACAAGAATCATTTTCAACAAACGACTCCAATCTTTATTATTTTTCATAACAGTATTTTAACATACTTGTTAAAAATCAAAAAGAAACAGTATTCACTGTTCCTTAATAGTAATCATCGACCAATGTAATTTTATCTTTTAAAGCCTTACCATAACGAATACTTATATGAATTTCATTATTTTTCGCGTAATATTCATCATAGGATTTTGTTCGAAACGTTTTGAATAATGTTTGTAAATCCTTTGACATCTCATAATCATCCATCTGCAAATCCAATTGATCTTCATCCTGTACAATATGAAGCATTTTAGGATATGTGATTACTAACGCATCATCTTGTAACTTATCATCTTCAACCATTTCATCCACAACGACACGCACATCGCCTACAGAACTTAAATACGTCTTTGTATATAAGCGAGCGCTATTTGGCATTGAAGTTGTCATTGTCTGTGTTTCTTGAGATAAATCCATTTGATGGGGACTAATTTGACTGAATTCATATACAAAGGTTCCAACACCAAACACAAATAATAAGATGGAAGCAACAAGTAATACACCTAATTTACGCATTTGTATCCACCTTCTTTGGCCATGCTCGAAATAACATCAATAAAATAGCCAAACTTCCTAGTACAAAGGCAATATCTATACAATAGAGTCCTAAACTGGTTGTGGCATACATCATACTTACGTAAATCATCACAACAAAACCGATACCACTGCCGATCAATATGCATGAAACTGGAATCATTGCGAAAACGAGTATCACCTTTAATATATCCGATTCAACATGATGCACTTTTCTTTCATGATATAATGGGCGATCTGGTGTTGGGGGCAAATCATTCGATTTGATATTGTCATTCCACGTTTCCTTAATGTCATCCATCACACCTACATGATTTGCATGTAAACGATAGCGTTCTACTCTTTTGGCCATGACCTTCACAAAGAAATAAATCGCAATACATACATATAGAAGGCGACATAAACTTAACATAAAGTCTGTAATCGCATAGAATCCTGCAAAGAAAGAGAAAATCATAGACAACACAATTCGACATAATAGATCTACCACAATCAGTTTTCCAATCCACAAAATCAATACAAGTACAAATGCATCGAATATGATGTGGAAGATTTCATTCATCGAAAAATTTCCTAGTTTAGAAAACATTCCCTCCAATTTTGCATATACCTTATCAATTGTTTTGTCCGCTTTACTTGATAATGGATCCATCGAATCTGTATTGATTTTATAGGCAGACAAAATCTCTTTAGCCAATTCATCCACATCTCCAAAGCCGGCTACTGCCTCTTCTTCGGATACGCCACTTGCGATCTTGTCATCAATATAGGTTCCATATTCTAGGATAATATCTTCTTTTTCTTTATCATTGATCAATGATAATTTTTGATTCAAAAAATCTAAAAATTCACTTTTTAACATTTTATTTTACTCCCTTCAAATATGTATTTACACTCTCTGAAAAATTGGTCCATTCTTCTAATAAAGCCTCATATCTTGCAAGTCCTAGACTCGTGATATGATAATACTTTCTTGGAGGGCCTTCTGTTGATTCTTTTAAATAAGATTCTAATAAATGATCATTCGATAAACGCTTCAGCAAAGGATAAATCGTTCCTTCATTCACTTGAATCACTTCATTAATTCTAGATACAAGTTGATATCCATATAGATCATCGGCCACAATCGCCTTTAATACAATCAATTCTAAGACGCCCTTTTTAAATTGAGTATTCATGCGCCACACCCTTACTCTTTCCTATCAAAGATGGTTGAAACACATCCACATACATCTTTTCTAAAGGATTTAATGATAAACCTTTGCTGGATTGAATATATTTAAAATCTTGATTCACAAGCTTATTTTTATATTTTAATTTCAGTTCATAAGCTTCATTATATTCAACAGCACCTACACCTATCACTTGAACGCACATAAATAATTTAGAAGCTTTAGTCAATCCCATTATCTTTCCATTACGAATCCATCCACAAAAATATACAGGAATATTCTGAAAGGAATAACCTGAAATATGATCGATGGAAATAACAGGAAGATTGTATTTTTTTCCTAAACATTGTGCTAATTCTTTTGTAGCTCCATGTTTAGAGCAATATATAACAGCTCTTGGTTGCATATTATCACCTCTTCACTATTATGATATACACACTACCTTGGATTGTCAAGTACTGTGTAATATGTATTTAATTTAGATGAATTTAACATTCAATATTCACTTTATTTTAAAATATCCATCGATCGAAGATTTTAGTAGAATATATGTGTAATGATATATAGTAATATTCGATCTGTTATCGTATTAACAAAAACACCTAGAAATATGTTGATTACAATTCAACAAAGGTCAACACATACAGCAAACATTAGCTCAAACGGAATATAAAACAATTAAGAAGAATAATAAGTAATTTCTAATATGTAATTATATCTGATTTTTGATTATAGATTTAAGAAAGAGGGTTAAAAATTCTGACATAAAAGATAAAAGAAACAATTGGATTGGTATTAAAAGTGATGAAAAAGGAGAAATATGATGACAACATATAAACCGGCTAAGAATGCTCAAGAACAAATCGAATATTTAAAGACAAATAAGAAAATAACTTTTAATAGTATCCACGAGCAACAGGCTCGAGATATACTTTTTAAATATAATTATATAAATGTGATTACGCCTTATAAACATCATTTCTCTAAATTTGATAAAGATGGTAACGAGGTTAAAATTGATGGTAAACATATTTATGAAAGAGATGTTGAATTTAGCGAATATTTCAATTTATTCAAGAATGAAAGATTACAATATCCAATAATAATAAAAAATATTCTTGGTTATGAATTGCGATTTAAATCTATAATGGCATATCGAATTTTAACATCAACAGAAATAAACGATGAAAATAAATTAGTTGCTTATTTAGGATCCGTTCGTTTAAGAATCCCTATGAATTCTGATTATAGCGATAGTCGTTTAGAACATATGAATAACCATATTAAGCAACTTGAAAAAAGTATTAGTGGTTATGCAGATATATATTGTTTTTTTGACAGAATGAGCTTAGGGGTTTCATTAACAATATTTTCAGGTTTAGATCAAGGATTGCAAAAACAATTATTAAAAGACTTTAAAAGTCTAGGTATGAATTTTGGAGTTAAAAATATTAACGACTTTATAGACAAGGTATTCACATTGGTAGCTATCAGGAATTGCGTAATGCATTGTAATAGCTTAGAGATACTCGTTAGGTACTATAATCCAGCAACGCACAAATTAAGAAAGAATCGAAATAAAAAGAAATATGCAAAAATGATAAATGAGTTGAGCATAGAAAAACAGTACGCTCAAATCTAAGCGTACTGTTTATTCTGTTCTCCTCGAACAATTTACATTTTTACTTTATATGACATTTCGCTTATTGTCAACAAAAAACGTAGTAGGTGCAATGTTGGCATTAAGATATTTATTGCCTTTTACAATTTGTATGGTAATCAATTTCTTTTTAACTGGAGTTGGTGCGATATCGAAGAACTGGATTGTCACTTTAATTTCGTGCATCTTATATTTTGTAGCGATTATATTTGTTCCAAAAAGATTTTATTGTTCAACAGCGCAATGTATTTTATCGTTTATTTCTATATTCTTATTTTTCAATCGTGGCTTTAAAAAAGAGAATGTTGAAGAAGATGAGAGAGCTAACTTACCTGATCTACCAATTCAGGAATAGAAAGAGTTAAGAAAGATAATAAGTAATTTAGGTATGTAATTATATCTTGTTTTTGATTAAAATTATAAGTTTTCAAAAACTTAAGAATAAGCATAGAAAGGAAACAGCCAAATGAGTGAAGGAAAAAAATTTAAATACTACAGACGTGGGCAAATTATACAAGTAAAATTTGAGCCGCAAACTGGATATGAAATTAAAGGGATACATTATGCAATAGTTATCACAAAAAGAGACCAGCCCTATATAGGAACACTAACAGTAGTTCCATTAACTTCAAAATCAGGAAACCACTTGATGTCTATTGGAAGTTGTATCAGCGACAGCGTTTTTCTTGAGTTACTAAGGGAAAAGAATTATTACTATGATCTTCTGTTGAAAACAAAGATCCAAGCTGAAAGAATACAAAAAGATGATACAACTACACTAGATGAGCTTAGTCAGATTGGTAGAGATCTTAAGGCATATTTTGATAACATCAAATACTTTGATGACCTTGAGAATAAATATAAGAACATCAAAAAATCTTCTTATGCCAATATTTATCAAATTACAACGATAGATAAATCTAAGATTGTTAACCCCATGAATCATCTGGATCCAATCAAAAGAATCAAAGCTCCTGATAGTGTTATGGACAAAATCGATAAAGGTATCATAGAAGCTTTTACACAAGCCAAAGAGAAACAATAGAATTGACAATTCAGTACTTTTCAATTAAGATATAATTGAATTATGGCCTTAGCGCCGATTAGATTCACATTATGGCCTTAGCGCCGATCTATTGAAAGCTACTGAGTTTATCTCAGTAGCTTTTTCTGCAATAATAGAAGGTTTATTAATGGATGAAAACGAAACTTTTAAACATCATGAAGGGCAATCGGTCACGTTTCACGATTCTTTGATTGAACATTATTGTATGATAATCAAACCGAAGAAGGCTGCTTCTGATGGTACAATTCATTATACGACTAATGAAATTGCAGGTGTTATCAACAAAGCCTTGAATATGCTCCAAAATATAACTAATTTCTACAACGGAAAAGACAAAGATTCATATGCAAAGATTTTATCTATAACAACAATTAGTAAATATAGAATTAAGAAATCGATTAATGCATTAGATCCAATTGGAAAAATACAGTTATCTAAAGAAACAATGTACAGAATTGACACTGAAATCGTAAAAGCTATAACCAACATCGCCTTGTAAAACGCTTGATTTTAAAGAAATTCATGTTATTATAAAGATGAATTTCAGTGATGATACATTGTATCAGGCACTGCTGGTATTTATTTCGGTAACACATTTGTGGGTACCGCAGATACGGAAAAGCTATTCGGTTTCGGATAGCTTTTTCTTTTTAACGAAGCAAAATAAAAAATCCTGGATGCTACCAACATCCAAAACAATTCAGAGTACTACCAATACTCTCACGTGAAAAGATGACTACCACATCAGAACTACATATCAGGTGTGGTAGTTCATTGACACTTGATTAACACTGAATAAAATGAAGTTTTAAACACAATTCCAATTTTTTAAGTCATAAATAAGTTATAATTTTATATAAAAGCAGTAAATCCCCTTTATATAAAGGGGATTTTGCTTAATTCGTAAATTTTTCGTAGAACTCCATACTTTCTAATACACTTGTATCTTGAATAGGATTATCATCTAGACGTAGTGCTTCTAATAATTCTAAATCTTTTAATGGAGTTACATCTGTAATATAATTTGCCTTCAAAGTTAAAGAACGCAAATATTTAAGTTTGGATAATGGAGTTAAATCCGTAATGGCATTGTGATCCAATCGTAAATAAGAAATAAACTCTAGATTTTCTAACGGCGTTAAATCCTCAATGACATTATTATATAAATCCACATCGCAAAGATTCGTAAGTTCGGATAATGGTTTTAAATCCTTAACATTATTATTTTCTAAAGAAATGATTTCCAATTGTTTCATATCTTTTAAACAAGTAATATCCTTAATATCATTGCGGCCCACATTCAAATATACCATTTCTTTGGCATCCTTTAAAATACGAATATCCTTGATACGGTTTGTGAATAAATTTAAATGTTTCAATTGATGCGCATTCTTTAAGAAATGTATTTCCGTTAATTGACAGAACTTCGCATCTAAGATTTCTAGATGTTCTACATTTGTGAACTTTTCTAAATTCTTTAAACGATTCTTAGACACATTTAACTCTTTTAAGTCACCTAAACTATTTAATAATGACATATCTTTGAATCCAGTTTGTTCCATAGATAACGATTCTAAATGATTTAATTCCTTTAAGAACATAAAGTGATCAGGTTCATTATAAGAAATATTCAATGATTTTAGGTTAGAAAATTCCTTTAATACAGAATAATCCTTTAAATATGGACAGTTTGAAACATTTAATTTCTTTAAGTTCCTCATCGATAATAATGGACTTAGATCAGACATTAAGTTTGTATTTAAATCCAATTCTTCAACATTCGAAAGATATGTTAAATCTTCAATATTGAATAATCGCATACCACCCATATCTAATTTTTTTAATTTTTTAAGTACACCTAAGATCGCATAGCTAAATGGACCATTTTCTGTGTTGATATGAACTTCTTCTAGTTTTTTACAATGTTCCAAATAAATCAAACTATCTACTTTAGCCTTTGAAAGATTCAATACTTCCAAATCAATCATGGCTGCAACACTTGAAATATCCATTGTATATAAGTTATTTCTTGATACATTTAATTTTTTAAGTTGTCGAAAGCCATGTAAAGCCTGCAAATCTCTTAATTGATTTCGTGAAACATCTAGACAAACTAAATTATGTAAATCACGAATGGGATCCAATGTCTGTAACTTGTTGTTACTTGCATTTAAAGTCTCTAAATTTTCTGCATACTGCAAACCTTCTAGAGTTGCTATTTCATGATCCTGTACTTCTAAGTGAATCAATTCTTTCATCAAATCTTCGGTTAGTTCTTCTTCTTTAACACGTAATGTACGCGCAATAACACTACGCAAAGCATCATCTTGAATAAGCATAAAACACATGCCCTCCTTTTTATATAATCATTATAAACAAAATATGACACAATAACTATACAAAAATGTTATTTTTGAATGACATTATTGTTAGAAAATGCTAAAATGAAAGCAGTTAAGGATTAGACTCATATTCTGATTGTGATAAATGCTATTGTATGCAAGTACTTTCGATTTTAACGGTCAAAGGATATTGGCTTAGTCCAGGAGGTATAGGCATGAGCACAGGTAAAGTAAAATGGTTTAACGCTGAAAAGGGTTATGGATTCATTACCAGCGAAGATGGAAAAGATGTATTCGTACACTATTCATCAATTAATTCTGAAGGATTTAAAACTTTAGAAGAAGGACAAACTGTTACTTATGACGTTGTTGAAAGCAATCGTGGTCAACAAGCTAACAATGTCACAGTTGTAGATACAGCTGCGTAGAAATTTGTTCGAATCAAGCGCACATCGTGCGCTTTTTTCATGAAAGAGAGGGATTATTATGTTAGAGCGATATGAAAAAGTTAAAGAATATGTATATGGTCAATATGCTAAAATTTATAATGAAGATCTAAAAATTGCAGCACTCACACATACCGCAAGTGTGGACCTTTCGATTACATTCATAGCTATGGCAAGAGGCACAAATCTAGAACGTGCTAAAGTGGCTGCTCTTTTCCATGATTATGCTCAATTTGTTGATAATTGTCCCCATTCACAACACGCAAAGTTATCTAGTCTTCATGCATATAAATATTTAAAAGAATGTGGTTTATTTAAAACAACTGAAATTGATGATATCACATATGCGATTCGTCAACATTCAAAAAAAGAATCTTTTGACTCCCCATTATGTGAAGCCTTAAAAGATGCAGACGTATTAGCTCGATTTTTAGAAAATCCAGAAAAACCTCTTGCAGGAATGAAAAGACAGCGCCTGCTCAATGCCTGCGCTGATATTCAAAGTCATTAAAATTTTTGATAATACAGTTCGACACTTGCATCGAGCTGTTTTTTTAATTGGTTGAAAACCTTCATAAACAAGTCTTTATCATACACGATCCAATCAATATAGGAAAAACTTTTACCAATAGCTCCTCCAACCACTTTTCCTGCATGCACTTTAGAAATAGCTTCATCCAATTCTTTTGATAACTTTTGACGATATAAAGCATCCTCCTTATTATGGAAAGGATTTGAATAATACACATATCCAAATTCACCATCCTTACTGCTTAGATCTGCCAAAACTTCTTCCTTATCCTCAATCGTTTGTTCCACCAATAAAGGATGTGTTGTAAAAATCAATTTCATATCTTTTCTTAGAGCATCATGCGCAAAATCTTGAATTGGCTGATAAACCGAATAAATATCGATTGGCTTATCATATTCTTTCCAATGATTTTTTTCAACAAGTGCCATGATTACTTCATAAAAATCCATCATTTGACAGAATTTCATATTTGAATCTGGCGTATCTATAAAGTCAACACGACAAATATATGCTTCATAGGCAAGCTGGCCAATCGCAAGCTCTAATAAATACATACTCATTTCTTTTTTATTTTCAGGATTTCCAATTAAATTAAACCCAGGACAATATACTTTACAATCCAACATATCATTTTCGATTTGATAGAAAACATGGAAATCAGCTAAAGTATACTCTTCATTTTTGATTTGAACCATAGCCTGAATCGCCTTTTGCGACATTGCAGGTAAACAAGCATTCATGATCCAATTTTGTTTTACAGATTTTGGCGCAATATCACAAAGCATCTGACATAGATATTGTGTCGTCTTATTTGGACCTGTATCAAAGGTCATCTCAAAAGAATCATAAAAATTTTCGACAAAGAAATGGGCACCACTCATTTCCATCACTTCTTCATCCAATTCCTGGATAATATCGTTTAATTCTTCATATTGTTCTGATTTTAAATAATTAAAAATCGCATCTTGCTTCTTTTCAAAATGCTTCCAGAACACTAAACCATTTGTATAAGCACTCATTAAGTATCTTCCTTTCCTATAATTCTTGAATCACAGATATTAACACATCCGCAACTTGTTTATGACCACTTTCATCCATGTGGATACCATCTATACTTCCAGCAATCGCATGTGTATCAATCACTTCTACATCAAAGTCACGACATCCTTTTTCTAAATAAGGCTTTGTGTTATTTAATATTTCAAAACCAGCATCCCCAAAATTTTCTTTCGTTCTTTCATTATTCAATCCATCTCTATTCATTTTTGGTGGACAAACCACAAAAAATTGAGGTACTTTTGATCCATCCCGATAAATTTCCGGATTCAAAGCCTTATATAATAAGGTACGGATTCCCTTCTCTAATGAAATGGAATTTGTTGAAAATTGACGCTTCGCATCATTTGTACCCAACATAATGAATACAACATCAATGGGAGCATGTGTCTTTAAAACCATCGAAATCATTTTAGTTCCATTACGATCTTCATCATACGGATCATCTAAGCACAAAGTCCTTCCACATAAACCTTCCTCAATGATTTCATGTTGACTAAACTCTTGTTTAATGACCTGTGTGAAACGATTCTTTTGTCTTGAAGCATCCTTGGCATCATAGCCCCAAGTATTGCTATCCCCATAAAATAATATTTTCATCGTAATATCCTCGATTCTGTAATAATCATATCTAACTTAATATCCGTTGGTTTTACATCAAACTTTATTTCTTGCACATCAAAAGCAATCCCGATCTTCAATGCTGAACTATCTTTCAAATACCTATCATAATAGCCTTTTCCATACCCAAGACGATATGTATCAAAAAAGCCTACAACAGGAACTAGAATCACATTTAAATCTTTTTCTTCACAAATTCCAATAGGTTCAATCGTAGAAAAAGGGCCATTTATTTTTTCTTCTTTGTCTGAGTAAAAGGCAATCGTAGTATCATCTAATATCTTTGGAATATAAAGATCAAATTCCTCTTTAAAATTTGAATATACATCCACTTCATTGCGAATCGGGATATAGGTTCCAATTTTTCCTTTTAAAAAAGGCAAAACACAATTTGTGATTGCCTTTTCTTTTAAAAGTCTTTCTGCGTTTGATACTAGACTACGCCTTTGAATACATTCTTTACGCTTATCCAATGCTGTCACTCATATCCAACTTCAACATTTGATTCAACTCAACCGCATATTCCATTGGAAGTTCACGTGTAAATGGTTCCAAGAATCCCATTACGATCATTTCTGTAGCTTGTGAACGCGTCAAACCACGAGACATTAAATAGAACAATTGTTCTTCACTAATATTTGAAACGGTAGCCTCATGCTCAATTTGCGACGTATCATTATAAGATACATTCATTGGAACTGTGTCACTACGAGATTTCTTATCCAAAATCAATGTATCACATTCTACTTTACTCTTGGCATAGGCTGCATTTTTTGAATGTGTTACCCAACCACGATAATTGACTTCTCCACCATTTCGTGCAATCGATTTTGAAATGATTGTACTTGAAGTATGTGGGGCCAAATGAATCATTTTACTACCCGCGTCCTGAATTTGATTTTCACCCGCTACCGCAATTGAAATGGTTGTTCCCTTTGCGTATGGTTCAGCCAAAATACAAGCTGGATATTTCATATTCACATGTGAACCCACGTTTCCATCAATCCATTCCATGTGTCCATTTTCAAATACTTTTGCACGTTTTGTAACTAAGTTTAAGATGTTGCTAGACCAGTTTTGTACTGTAGAATAACGACACTTCGCATTCTTATGTACATAGATTTCTACAACTGCCGCATGTAAAGAATCTTTTGAATACGTTGGTGCCGTACATCCTTCTACATAATGTACATCCGCACCTTCATCGACAATAATCAATGTTCTTTCAAATTGTCCCATCGACATTGAGTTGATACGAAAATAAGATTGTAGAGGTTTTTCTAACTTCACACCCTTTGGTACATAAATAAAAGATCCACCAGACCATACAGCTGTATTTAGAGCTGCATATTTATTGTCTGTATAAGGCACTAATTTACCAAAGTATTTCTTTAATAAATCTGGACATGTTCTTAAAGCCGAATCTGTATCTAAGAAGATAACACCCTTTTCTTCCACTTCTTCTAACATGTTGTGATAAACAACTTCACTCTCATATTGTGTAGAAACTCCTGCCAAAAACTTTTGTTCTGCTTCTGGAATTCCTAATTTATCAAATGTATTACGAATGGTATCCGGCACTTCGTCCCAAGATTTTTCTTGTTTATCACTCGGTTTAATATAGTAAGTATAATCATCAAAATCAATTTCACTTAAATCCGGTCCCCAATTTGGATTTTGTTGTTTTTCAAAAGAATGATATGCATCCAATCGCAATTGTAACATCCATTTCGGTTCCTTTTTGATTTTAGAAATCGTCCGTACCGTTTCTTCATTCAAACCTTTTTGTGTTTTATATACACTTACATCTTCATCATGAAAACCATATTCATATTCACTAGAAAGTGCGATATCTTTTTCATTACTCATCTTTTCCATCCTCACTTTCCTTAATCATTTCACGCATAGCCTTCCAACCAATTGTGGCACAATTGATACGGTTTGCTTGTTTACCAACATTTTGAAACGCAATTGCCTCATCCAAAACATCTTCATCATATTCTTTTTGATCAATCATTTTGAAATAGTTATCCATAATTTCTTTTGCTTCTTGAGTTGTCTTTCCTTTTAATAATTCAGACATAATTGAAGTTGAAGCTGTAGAAATCGTACAGGCAACACCATCAAAACGAATATCATCAATTTTCCCATCGGAAATTTTTGTCTGCACCGTAATATCATCAATACAAGAATCACTCGCCATATGACGTGACATATAACCTTCATTATCTGTCAATTCTTTATTACGAGGATAGTCATAATGATCCATAATAATTTGGCGCATCAACATAGGATCAATATTTGACATAATTAAGCTTCCTTCCTAAAAGAAAATGCTGACACAGTTTTCAACTGTTGCATTCTTTAAAGCATCAATCAATTGATCGACTTCTTCTTTTGTGTTGTACAAATAAAAACTTGCACGACAAGTTCCCGGTGTCTTTAATACTTCCGGAAGTAATTTAGCACAATGCTGTCCTGAGCGAACAGCAATACCAAATGTATTTAAATAGCTTGCGACATCTTGCGCAAAAATCATTTGATCTTTGTCCTTAACATTAAAAGTCACAATACCACTCTTCGCATTTTCGTTATAAACAACAATATTCCCTAAAGCCTTAGCTTTTTCTAAAAAATATTCTTTTAATTCAACTTCATGCGCATGAATGTTCTCTTTACCAATTGAATCCAAATAATCCATAGCTGCAGCCATACCAATAACACCTTCAATAGGCTGCGTTCCAGATTCAAACTTTAATGGAGTTTCCTTTAAAGTCAATGAACAAGTTTTGTCAAATCGAGCATTACTTTCTCCACCATAAAAAATCGGTTCCAACTGATCTAACCATTTTTTCTTACCGTATAAAGCACCTACACCAGTTGGCCCACACATTTTGTGTGCACTAAAGGCATAAAAATCACAATCTAAATCTTGTACATCAATATTTAAATGTGGTGTACTCTGTGCTCCATCAATCACAAGCAGAATGCCTCTTTCATGACAGATCTTGGCAATTTCTTTAACTGGAGCTACAAAACCTAAAACGTTAGATACCATCGCAATCGCTACGACTTTTACCTTGTCTGTTAAAACACGTTTAAAGTTTTCAACGGTAATCTTACCCTCTTCATCTAAAGGTATATAATCAATTTTTGTTTCCTTTTTCTTTCCCGCTTGCATCCAAGGTAAGATGCTTGAAGCATGTTCACTTTCATCACTTAAAATGACATCACCTTCATTTAAAAGTTGCTGAGTAACCATCATCGCAACTAAGTTCAATCCTTCACTTGATCCTGAGGTAAATACAATTTCTTCTTTATATTTTGCGTTTAAAAATTTTTGTGTACGAACACGAGCTCCTTCAAAAGCAGCATCAACTTGTGCACTTATTTCATAATCACCACGATGGGCATTCGCACCAAGGTATGTATAATAATTCACAACAGCATCAATGACAGGTTGGGGCTTTAATGTAGTTGCCCCATTATCTAAATATACTAAGGGTTTATTGGACATTGTACGGGTTAAAATTGGAAAATCTTTACGAATTTTACTGATGTCCATACAATCCAACCTTACTTTCCATTTCTTGACGAAGACTGTTCTTTAATTCTTCATCTTCTACTAAATCAATGACAGGTAAGAAGTAACCTACACTTAATAAGCCAACAGCTTGTTTTGTACTTAATCCACGAGACTGTAAATAATATAACTGATCTGCATCTGGCTGACCAATTGTAAGGGCATGACTTGCCTTTACATCATTTTCATCAATTAATAATAATGGAATAACTTTCGTCTTGTGTCCTTGACCTAAAGTTAGTACACGCGTTGCCTGATGAGATTGTGCATCAAAGCATCCTTTTTTGATATTGCCATTGGCAACCATTTGGTATTGACCATGATCAAATAGAACCGCAAAGTTTTTCATTTGACCATTTGTATGCGGTGCATTATGTCTTACTTCCATATCACACACTTTTTCTATATGTTCCTGACACAATTGACCACTTAAAATTTCATATTCTGCACCCGGCTCTTTTAAATCTACATAATGATTCCATTTTAACGGGCTTTTTTCTAAGTCCAAGACACCCATCTGACAATTGGCATCTTGTTTAAGTACCATATTAATATTTAATTCACATGCATTTTCAGCATGATTTAGAATAAAGAATTTTGAAAAAGAATTTTCTAAACATTCCACTCTTAAATCTAATTTTGTGCAATCTTTGCTTAATTCAATCAAATAAGATTTTTGATCATGACGATCAATTTGAATATTTAAAGTTTCACTATTATGAACATCAAATCGATTAAGCATATTTTTTTGCTCCACAAGAACCTAAAGAAATAGGTTGTTTATCTTCTTCTTTATTTGCGGTTACGTGGTACTCTTTTTCAATCCATTCATATCCTTCTTGATCTACTTTTTCAACAAGGCTTGCATCTCCAGATACAACAATTTGTCCATCCATTAATACGTGAGCATGTGTTGGTTGTAAATATTCATAGAAACGTGCATAGTGAGATACGATCAATAAACCAAGATCTGTTTGTTTTTGACATTGATTGATGGCATCTGAAACAATACGCAATGCATCCACATCAAGTCCTGAATCAATTTCATCTAACATGGCAATTGATGGTTTTAACATCATCATTTGAACGATTTCATTACGCTTCTTCTCTCCACCACTAAATCCATCATTTAAGAATCGGTGAGCTAAGTCTTTCTTCATTTCTAATTGCTCAATTGCCTTATCCATTTCCTTAATGAATTTAAATAATGAGATTGGTTTTTCTAAACGCGCATTCATTGCACTTCTTAAAAAGTCAGAGTTTGTAACGCCAGAAACAACACTTGGATATTGCATTCCTAAGAAAAGTCCAGCTTTACTTCTTTCATCTACAGACATTTGTAGTACATCTTTACCATCTAATGTGATTGAACCAGATGTAACTGTATATTTTGGGTTTCCCATAATGGCTGCAAGCAATGTAGATTTACCATTTCCATTAGGTCCCATTAGGGCATGACGCTCACCTGATTTTACAGTTAAACTCAACCCTTTTAAAATTTCTTTATTCTCCACGGATACATGAAGATCCTTAATGACCAAATCTGCCATACATTCTACCTCTTTTCACTGCAATATAATACCAAATAATTATTAAAATCTCAATTAATACATCTCGGCGGTTCATTGCATTTTAAAAAGATATCTCGTATAATTGAAAAGACATTCTCAAGGAGGTTAATTATGACTGATATTTTACGAAATAACTGGTTTGTCGTCCTAATTGCCATAATTATTATTGGTTTTATTGGCTACTTTATTTATGACACAAATAAAGACAATGTATCCGCAAAATCATCAAATAATGAGCAAGTTGTTGCTTCAATCGATAAAGACGATATTACCGCAAATGATTTATATGACGAATCCGCACCATATGATGGTTCAACAATCTACAATATGTATAAAAATGCCGTCATCGATCAATCAATCGAAACTACAAAAGATATTAAAAAACAGGCAAATACATTGGAATCTAATATTAAATCAAACGCATCAAAACAAAGTGACGATTATGAATCCACTTTAACTTCAGAACTAGCTAAATATGGATATTCATCCTTTGAACAATTAAATGACTATTGCATAACAAGCGTTAAAGAAAAAGAAATGAATAAAAAATATATCACAAAACATTTTGATGAAGTAAAAAAAGCCTGGGAAGAAAAAAGCCCTAGAACTGTTTCTATCATTAAAATGGAAGTAAGTGATGCAGATAATTTAACAGAAACAGAAACAAAAAAGAAAAATAACATTGATAAAGCTTTAGAAAAAGAAAGTTTTGCGGATGTCGCAAAAGCATTCTCTGAAGATTCAAATACCGCAAACAAAAAAGGTTTTGCAGGATATGTAGATTCAGATTCAACAAGCTCAGACTCAAGTTCAACTTCTACTGTACCTGCTGATGTAGTTACAGCTGCCATTAATCTTAAAAAAGGTGAAACTAGCGACTGGATTACAGTTACAAATTCAAGTGGCACAAGCTTATATAGAGTTTATGTAAAAGAAACAGATTCAAATAAAATCTTCAACGCAAAAAATGACACAGTTTCAAACCAAGCATTATATGCGATCTTAAACAGTGACTCTTCTCTTTCATACAAAATTCTAGATTCATACGCGAAAAAATTAGATATTAAATTCAACGATAAAGACACTAAGAAAAAATTCGACAACTATGTAAAAACGACTTATGGAGGTGATCAATAATGAAAAAGACACCTATACTACTTGTATGTGCAGCCATGATGTTGAGCGCATGTTCTGGAGCAACTGCCACAATTAAAGATAAAGATAAAGCCATCATGACCATTGGCAATACAACATATACAAAAGGCGATGAATATGATTTATTAAAAATTTCAACAGGTACAGATCTTACAATGGAACTTGTTAAGCAAGCAATCTATAAACAAGAAGTTAAAGTAACCGATGAAATGAAAGAAAAAGCCCAAGAACAAATCGACAACTATAAAGGAAATATGTCCGATTTTGAAAGTCAAATTAAATCTCTTGGTTATACAAGCACAAAACAATATATGAATAAAGTTTTGATTCCAAGTTTACAAGCAAGTGAATTAACAGAAAAATATTTCACAGACGCTAAAAAAGACGTTCAAAACACATATAAACCAAGTAAAGCTCGTATCATTCAATGTGAAAATAAGGCAACAGCTAAAAAAGCATTGAAAGCTTTAAAAGATGGAACAGACCCTGAAGAAGTAGCTTCACAATATATGGTCGATTCAGCAACATATTCAGGAAAAGAAACATTAATTACAACAAAGAAAACAGATATTTCCACTCGAATGATCAATAAGTTATATAAGGCAAAAAAAGCCGGGGTCATCGATGAAATTTTCACAAACGAAAGCAGTGGAACAACATATGCTTACGTTGCCGTATTAGTAACAAACACATACAAAGATATTAAAGATGAAGTCTATACAACATTAAGCAGTGATGATGATGTCAAAAAAGCTTGTCTTGTATATTACTTAAAGAAATACAATTTTGAAGTGCATGATCAAGATGTATTCGACAATTTAAAGGCAAACAATCCAGAATATCTAGTTTCTAGACCGGATCTTGCGAAATCTAAAGACTAATAAAACGCCAATAGACAAACGTCTATTGGCTTGTTTTTTTTCTCATTTCATCGAGTTCAAACCGAAAATTGAACTCTTCTATATCCTGCAATCCAATATAGTAAAGACAATCAATATCTTCATGATCAAATACGTAACAAGAATCCTTATCCATATAGCCTTCTGGCCACAAACATCCTGCATAATCATACACTTTCTTTGTCCTTACATTTTGTTGAAGACGCCCAATAATCATTAATCTTTTAGTTCCCTCTTTTAAAGTCACTACACTTCCAATTGGTAATAAATCTTTCATTTAACCTCCTTTTAATAGCTCACATTGATTTTAAAGCCCAGCCCCGCAATAAAACCAAGCTTAGATCCAATTTCCCACTCTCTATTTGAAAAATGATATGAAAAGTTTGCCTCAGCACTTCCAACACTTCCTTGTGCAGTTAAAGTTACTTTTGCACCAAGAATATTTAAAACACAACGCGTTTCTCCTCTTAAGGCTGCAACACCAACACCAGCCTCAAACGACTGAACCTTTTTAGAAAACACGGCCTTACAATTCGCATATGCCACACCGACTTGTCCTGTTGCACGAGCACTCGCATACACTTTTGAATTACCAATACGTGCATTCACCGTTGATGATAATAAGGCAACACTAGCCTCACCTTGTAATACAACACGAGGATCAAATTTTTTATTTTTCCATAACCGAGCACTTATGCTCGATTTAATTTCTCCATCTAATATAGCCGCATTGGCCCCCACATGAAAATAATCTCTCGTATAGTTTTTATTCCATTCCTTTAATGAAGCTGTATACGAAATCGAACCATAAGAATATCGACTTTGTTTAGTCAGCTGCGAAACTAAATTCAAGTTTACATACTTAGTGAAATTAAGTTTACCAGGCTGAAACAACAATTGTTTGTTTTCGGTATTCTCGATTAAATTAGCACTTTTCGATAAATAGTTCGAAATATCCATAATTTCTTTTGCGATACGATTTTGTCTTTCCTTTAATGCAGGATTCTTTAACGCAATATTTCTTGATGCCAGTAAATTATATTGTGCACTTAAATTCTTACAAGAAAGACTATCGGCTTTCATGATTTAAAATTTCCTGTATTTGTATCTGAATCAAATATTGAATTCGCGATACCTTTTGATTTACATAGACAAACTCTTCACTCGATACTGCATTTTTGGTTTGATTCAAAAGAGAGCTTAAATCACTTGATAATACTTTATAAAATTGTATCTCATCCATGATGCATCAAATTTTGTTCGTTTTCCTGATATAGATTTGCGGTTTGATGTAAATATGTAGAAAAACGCGTTAATGTTTCCAAATACGACATCATAGCAGGATTTAATGTTTGAAACTGTTCCATAAAATATTTAGATGCAGGAGACTGCCAAATCGATTCCACATAATACATCTTAGATTCAATTTCATTAAACACTGTACGAATCTCATTGGCATACGCATCGACTTGTTTTGAATACGCCATTACATCTTCACTTGATATTTGAATTTGTGTCATAACCATTCCTCCTACAATAATAATTTAGCTTGTTGAACACGATCTTGTTGAAGTTTTTCATAAACCGAAGCTGTTTGTTTTAGAACATTACTATATTCTAAAATCACTTGATACATTTCATTTAGGCTTGGTCTAAATTCTTCTAACTGATTTTGAAACGCCAAATGATCTACACCCTGCCAAATGCTTTGCATCTGCTCCACTCTTTTATATAAATTTTGAATTAGATCATTATAGCTATCCGCTTTGTTTTTCACATAGACACTTGCTTGATATACTTCTGAATAATCCACTGAAATTTTCATAAATAAATTTACCTCCCATAAATCAACATATCGCAATGCGCAATATGATTTTCTTTAAATGTTTTATTCAAATCCAAAAAACACATTACCGTAACATTAAACACATATCGTACTTCATACTCTAAAAACTCATCAAAAAAATCTTGTACTCGATACGACTCAGAAACAAAAATCATCTTTCGATCAAAAGAAAGATATATGCCGATTTCATTCATAAACTCCAATCCCTTCATTTTGATCTTTAAAAAATACACAATCAAAGCTTTCATAAGGAAGTTTACGCCTCAATGTATATCCATACTCCTTCAATCCATAGCCAACCCACAATACTTGCGCCTGATATAAAGCTTTTTGAAACACTTCATTTGTCAATTGTTTAAAATCTACACAAATAACATAAATATCACTATTTGAACTTAAGTCTGAACAAATTTTAAGATGTGAAAGATTCTCACATAGCTTATAAGCTTTACACCTATATTCTTCATGCATATATAAAATATAAAGTTTTCTTTTCTCATCAATAAACACAGGGCGATCACTCTGACTTTCAAAGCCAATACAATTTCGTTCTTTTCGATAAGAAAATGGCTTACACGCTCTTCTTTTTAAATTGGATTCACTTACTCGATTATAAATACACTCTACATATGTATTTTCATAACATGTCATGTTTAGATAAGAAGGCAATTGGTAGGTGTCAAAATATATTCTTTTATCATCCAAACTATCCACATCAAATACATACTTACTTTGTATCCATTTCAATCGAGTGTTCTCATTTTCCGTAATAATAAATGTACGCACATTTTCATTCAATAAAGATAAATCAAGATTTTCATCTTCAAAAACAATACAAACTCCACTTTGAATCTGATGAAAACACCTAGATTTAAAAAAGTTAAAATCCACATAATCATTTAATACATGAGCTCCATATACATAAATGGTTTCATCCTTAAAGTAATTTATTAAGCTATATACAATATCCATACTCTTTGTATATATAAGCTGTAAATGATCAAAAACAAGCTCACACTGCATTTGTTTAAAAGGTAAATCTAAAATTACAAAGTCCTCTTTTGAAACTTTCTTTGGCAACAATACCCATGATTTTTCTTCTTTCAACACATTGACTTTTTCTTTTAATGCATCTATTACACGCATACTTAAATGTTGTTTGGATTGGATAACTTCTTTTCGCTCATTGATTTCACGCCAAGACTTTTCATCCACATATTTTTGTAGATAAAAACTTTTACATTCAATACTCTCATTTTTTGTTTGTAGAACCATATCCCCTGGATTCTTTAAAGTATAAGCCTTTTCATTTTGTAAAATCTCACGACTATCCTGTACATTATTCACATGAAAGCACGCCTTCCAACTTGTATTTGACATAACTTGATCATCAATGATTCCTAAAGGTTTTTGTGTACTTAGAACTAAATGTATCCCTAAAGATCTTCCAATACGTGCAATTTCTTGAAGTTGTGACATAAATTGCGGAAAACGAGTCTTTAATTGCGCAAACTCATCCACAAATATCCATAGATGCGAGAGTGTGTGTGTTTCATTATAGGCAATGATATCGGCTACTTTTGCCGCTAAAAATAAGCGTTGCCTTTTCTCCAGTTCATAATTCATACTCATAAAAAAGCGTTCCATGGATTGTGCATCCAGATTTGTAACAATTCCTGCACAATGCGCAAATTCATAAAATGGCTGTCCAAAAGCACCTCCTTTAAAATCGATTAATATATATTGAAATTGACTTGGAGCATTATGCCAAATCATCATCATCAACAAAAAACTTATAAATTCACTTTTTCCAAATCCGGTCATACCCGCAACCAATCCGTGAGATCCATATTTACGAAAATCCATATACACAATTTGATTGGATTCACGCATTCCAACAGGAACCCTCATCACATAGCGCTCTTTTCGAATGGGTCCATTCGCAATCAACTCTTGATAAAAGTCCATATTCTGTGATTTTAAAAGATATCTTTTTTGATCTTTATTTATATTGGAAATACATATATTTTGAATACAATAGTCATAATGGAAGGATGGTTCTTTCTTTCCTATATAGATCAAACAATAATACTCTTTCGGCTGACATTTTAAATCCATAGTAACCACTATGAATTCTGAATTCGACTTTTCATTCACAATACAAAATGGATTCAATAAAACATCTTTTATTTCATCAAAATCTTGCAGCCACAACCACTTACGCATCGAATTTGAATACCACAAATAGTTCTCAAACAAAATCAAACTCTCTTCTATATTCCCTTTGATCCAACACACTTCCCCTTTTTTTAAGAAGACAGGTTGTAGTATTTTGGAATTTAAAGATTCTATCAATCGCTCTCTTTTTTGAATCAAATCATTTAATGCATGTTCATAAGACACTTCACGATATGAAATAGCACACCACTTTAATTTTGTGCACCCCACATAAACAATATCCTTCGTTTCATGTTTAAAAGTATCCACGTACTTTTTGATATATAGATTTACCTTCTTTTCAAAATCATTCTTCAACAAGCCCTCTTTTTCATACATTCGTTTTAAATATCCATCATACGTATCTAGACTTTTCTGATTTTCTTTTACGCCCAATTTATATTGATAGTTTCGATTATATAAACCATAAATCATAAATGTTACAGCCATTGTTAAAGAGCTGATCATACTCATGAATAGTGTTTCCACGCTTTGTTTTTGAAGATACCCAATCAAAATCGAAGAAATAAAACCAGAACTTGCGATCATACACGATGGCCCAATGGCACTAAAAAGACTCTGTTTACAAACTACACGATGGATTTGTGGCATCTGTATGTCCCACGTTTGTATTGTTGGTAATTGAACATTTAAATTGGATGGATAGAACATGGGTTCTTCTCGTTTTAAATCCTTATTTTCAAAAGGATTATCCACCATATCTACAAGCAGATACTTTTTAAAATAAATCATACGAATATTCGCAATCACGATTTCATCCTGAATACTTAACTGAGTTGAATGTACACGCTTAGTGTTCACATATGTACCATTTAAACTATCTAAGTCTGTTAATACATCCTTTTCAATTTTAAAATGAAACCTGGATACTCCACTTTTAAACAACTGTATATTACACAAGCTACTTCTTCCCACTTGAATCGAAGTCTCTATTGGAAAATGACATTGTGTACTTTGTTTTTCATCAAGAAAGAAAGTTGTATGATCCAAGATACAAGATTCATTGCATTTTAATACTTTTTTATTTTGTTTGTAAAAGATACAAACGCCTTGATTTCTTCTCTCAAATTGAAACCTGTCATATTCATGAATGGAATCTACATCAAACCACGCACAATGATCCTTTGTATATATCCAAAGCTTGATCATAATTTAAAGACACGCTGAATCCAAATCCACAATTGTTTTAGAAATGATTTTTTTAAGATTGGTTTTTTAATTTCTGATTTCTTTATCGTAGTAACACCCGAATCATTTTTAGCTTTGACTTCAATGGTCGTTTTTGATTTTTTTAACGATATTTCCACAAAATCATGTCCCAACACATCTTTTTGAATCGCAATCTTCTTTCCATTCACAAAACAAGATTCAATCTGATCTTTGGAAAAAATTTGTACTTTATTCTTTTTTCGCACATAATGAATCTTCGGCTTCGATTTTGAAGTAAGAACTTTTGTATTTTTTTCTAAGACCAATTCATTCTTTTCATTTACACTCCATATTCGTTCAAATGTAGCCACTTCATCACTACGTAGAATCTGTTCACTTTTGGAAACCATTTCTATTTTCTTATCTGGACTAAACATAAATTCATATTCTTTTATTTCAAAATTTGATAATGCATCATAAGTGTACGTTTTAACCTTTAACACATCATCTTTAATCATACGATTGAATACTTTTTCGATATCCATATCCATCAATACACCATTTATGTAATATTCAATACGCATATTTGCACGATTGTCATCAATCAAAAATTCAAATTCAGGTAATTTTTTAATTATTTTTTTATCCAATACCTGTTCATTATTTAGATACAAACTTGTTGATGGAGCCCGCTTATCAATACGTACAATAACCATATCCGAAACTTCATTTCCAAAGGCATCCATGGCATACGCAAAAACTTTATAGAATAAATCTTTATTTTCTACAGCCTTTAAACAAATTTCTTCATTAAACGGATGACGATCTTTGATTCCATCAAGTTCTACATCTACATAAGCTTTCTTTATATATGGAACATACCAATTTAAACCTACAAATACATCTTCATTTGAAACTTTGCTAGATGGCTGTAAAGTGATGATGGGAGTTATGTTTGAATATACTATCGATCCTTCTAATGCTTTTTTAATTTGAGGATACTCCTTATGTTCTAGAACAAATGCATACGTTCCATTTGAAGTAAAATCAACTGATATTGCATCTCGATTTTCTAAATCCAGAGAATAACATAAATCTTGTCCACAATATACCTTCAAATAAAATGGCATTTCACAAATTCCATCAAATTTGAGATCCATCTTGTTCTCTTTTGTATATAACGTGTCCTTTAACTCGCATTCAGGAAACACGATTGGTAATATATCAATTTTTCGTTCTACTTCATTGCCCGCAACATCTCTACAAAGAATGCGTAATGTATGATTTTGATTTGTCACATCTATATCAAATTCTTTGCCTTCACAATCCATTTTTTCATCATCTAAATACACTTCTACACTTTTTAAGTTTTCTTCTAGAATCTCAACATGAATTGTTTCTTTATTTTCTAAAGGCAAAATATCCATAATATTATGATTCTTTACCTTAACTACAACATCTGGAATCGTTGTATCTAAAAGAATGGATTTTTCACCTTGTTCTAAGGCATAACCATCCACATCTTTTAATATATAAACAAGTTGTGTAACACCTTCTTTTTGAACATCAATATAAATATGATCGTGACTTAGATCCACTTGTTTTCCATCATAAATAACTAAACTAGAATCCCGGTCTACTTTCTTGTCAAAAAACAATTCTATATTTTGACTTGATGAAGCTACACCATTGATAAACGAATTTGTTTCCTGCCAATAAATATAGTCAGTATAAGCTACATCCTGCATCCAGATCATAAACTCCTCCAAAACGCATATATATCATTCCATCGATTACTTTTTAAATGATCAACAAACACCACAGGTACTTCCATGATCTCACCCTCCTTATTTCGTAATAAAAGTAAATATTCTAAGTAATTACATCCTAAATCTTCAAATTCTTTTGTATACTTCAATAGCTGTGATTCATCCACACTCTCTAACCAAGTACGCACAGGCGTTAATGAAATCTTAAACTCTTCATGAATTGCGATTTGTAAACACTGGTTATATATATCTAGCTTATCTTTTAATAACATGTTGCCATCATTTGCCAAAGTCATACATCGATTCACACGATTTGCGTTGGGTTTTAAATACATCATAACGAAAGTTTCCAGTTTTGATCCCTTTTTTAAAGACACACGATCATATACATATTGAATCAATGTCGCATCATTAGTAGATATCGCCTCCTTCATCAAAAATATGGATGCTTGTTCATTTTGGTATACATCATCTAAGATCCAGCCATTTAAAACCCATATATATAAACGATCTTTCTTTTCAGATTCATAATATGCCTTTTCAAACAAGGCAATATTATGATGATAATAGTAGGCACCAAACACATTTTTTGGACTTGTACTTTTTAAAATTAAGAAGACAGACAGAATACATAAAGAAAGTACAACCAAGATGTGAATGAACATATGTAAAACAATCATTGTCTTAAAAGTAGATAAATGAGAAATTCTTCTTTCTTGTTTTTGATGGCACAAAAACACAATGGGCATCATCCAAAATCCAAATAGCTCATGTACTAAAGAGCCAAGTGCATAGATATCACAGCGAACATCCTTTTCATGAAGATTCATTAATTCAGGGGCACAATTGGATTTAGATGCCATAATCGCAACACGCGAATGATTCTCAATACATGCATTAAAATCAATTAAATAAAAACGATTCTGATAATAAATAATATTTTCTAATTTCAAATCAATATAGAGATATCCAATTTCATGCAAAGCATGTAAAACAATCAAAATATCCAACAACAAGCGATACCTTTTAATAAAGCCTTTATATCGTTTCATAAATTGTTTGGCATTCATTCCTGGAATATATGTTTCAACAAAATATTGAGCCATCTCATCTTCAAAACACGTGACTAAACTAGGCGCAAGAAACGAATTCAACTTTGAAAGCACATCGATTTCTGTTTTAAATTGATGTTTATATCGCTTTGTTTCATAGTTTTGACATACTTTTAATATATAAATACAAGTACTCAACTCATCTTGAACACGATATACATTTGAATTGTAAGACTCTAGGATCTGATATCTATCTTTCTTTAAATTCACATTCAACATCACCAAATCGTACTTTCATTCCATTTTTTAAACGCATCTTTCGCTTGACTTCTTTTCCATTTAAATATGTTTTATTCGTGCTCTTTAAATCTTGAATATAATACCTGTCATTTTCACAAACAATCTTGGCATGTTTTAAAGAGACACTTATATCTTGAAGTCTGACATCACAAATCATAGCTCTTCCCACTAAATTAATTTCATTTGATAAAGCGTATGTATCTTGTTCAATCACTAAATAAGCAGAAAAGTTAACTTGAACTTGTAAGAGCTGTGTTTTATCTTCCGAACTAGATTCAACAGCATGATTTCTATGAAAAGCTTGTATGGGTTCTTTGACTTTAAATGTCTGCATACGCTTATGTTTGAAAAAAGAGAATTTCTTTGGGTAGTACAATGTTCGAATATTATCAAGTCCTAAGACAAGATTTGGCAAACTAAACTCTGCACTTTTTAAAAACTTCAACAAAAAACCAGGAATTTCAAATGCGGTTGTCGTCTGCATCGTCTTTGCGATATACTCGACCCATTTTTCAGACATATCTTTTTGAAACATCCAATTCGAGATTTGTATAGGGACAACCACAAACGCAAACCGATCGCCAAAGCCAGAAACAAATACATAATCTGGATCAAATAAAACAGGTTTATTTCGATTGGATGCGATAGCCTGTTCAAAAAGCTGATGCAAGAAAATATATCCTTCCTCATTTTCAAACACATATTGACTCAAAAAATCATGTAAAGGAATATAGCCTTCAGTCGCATAAACAATGGATGCACTTTTTTCATTTGTGAGCATACAAGGAAGGCAAAAGTTATCATTAGACATGCGATCAAAGATGGATAGATCTAATAAACTTGGATCTTTTAAATGTACATACAAGTGATTTTCATCCTTTTTATCTTGTTCAATCCATTCGGTCATTTCATCACCTCCATATTCTTAAACGTTTTTAAAAGAGGTTTTTCGAGAAAACTTTCATTATTTTTTTGATTTTTCACACTTTTTTGTCTAAAATGAAACAATGATGAAATCTTTAACTTATATTCACGTTTATTTAATCCAAACCATACTCAATATTCTTCCTTTTTTCTGGATCGATGTATTTTACGACAATCAAACCTATATTGGAAATCAGTTAAATCACCCCATCTATTTATTTTTGTGGGCACTTAGTTCAGCTTTTGGCTTTTATTATTATTCAAAGAAAATCTGGGAAAAACAGAATGTGAAATACAATAAAAAAAATCATGCCCTAATTTGTCTTGGCATGATTCTTTCATCTTCAATTCCATATAACAATATTACAATTTTAAAAGATCTACACGTATGGCTATCCATCCTATTTGTCGCTTCATTCATTATGGAATGGTTTTTCTATATTCCTGTAAATCTAAATAAAAACTCAATCCTGTTTTTCGTCAATACCGGATTGAGTTTTGTGTTCACATTTATGTTTGGCCATATCACAGGCTTTTGTGAGATTTATTTTTCTTTTACTACAACTATTCTACTACATCATTGGTTGGTTCAGGATAAATCTTATCAATTTTAGCTAAATAGTTTTTAGCTTTCTCAACAAAATACATACGATTACCAATCTCAAGAACCTTTTCAAAATACATACGAGCCAATTTATAATCTTCTTCCACAAAGGAAATTAAAGCGATATAGTAACATGAATCCACTTGTTGAAATGGAAAATTTGCCCTTTGAAGCCCTTGTAAATAATATTTCTTACATGTGTTAAAATCTCCATCCATTAAATGAATCTTATTTTCAATAGCTGCCATTTCTTCACTTTGAATCATGATACCAGCACGTCCATAATGTAGACGAATACTTTGTGCTTCTTCTTTACAACGAGATAATCCATCTTCATCTTTTAACATATAATCGATATAAGACATCAATGACCAATACTGTAAAGAACTTGCAGCATCCTTTCTAGGATATGAAATCAATACATCTTGAGCTAATTCTGGATCATTTAAATAAATCAAGCATTGCGCAAGTAATGTATGTTGTTTTAAACGCGTATGTCCTTTTGAATTTGTACAATAGTAAATAATAGCACTCGCACACGCTTCTGGATCACAATCTTCATATAATAATTTTGTGATTGGAAGAAGAGATACTGCACGATATCTTAAAACAAGATTAAACGCAAATAAATAGAACATCAACAATACAGCTAGAAGCAACATATTATTGATCAAAATTAAAATCACCAATAAGGCAACAATACCTAAGGCATAGATTCCATTTAATTTACGAACATTTTTACGACATGTCTTTGCGAGTTCTTTATAAGACTCATCTAAATTATGATGGATCTTATACATACGAACCAATTCATCATCATTTGAAAAATTAAATTCTCTACGCTCTTTAGAAATACTAGAGCGTAAACTCAACATTCCATAAATACAAACAATAAAGGCAGGAATCACAAGTAGAGTTCCAATATAAATCATATATTCTGGTAAGAAAAATATTAAAAACATTATGATCCATGGACTTATATTGAAACGAGCCGTTACATATTGACCAATATAAATAATATTTATAATCCCCGAAATCAATAGGGCATCCCCAAGATATAAAATCCACATATTATTTTGTAGATAGGTCAAAACTTGATTCAATGCTTCTGTATTTACACCTGGAGCTTGACTTAAAGCACTTGAAAACATATCTGAATTTAAATCCACTCCACTTGAAAATATAACTGCACTCAAGGCTAAGCCAACCACAAAAGCGACACTCATCGCTATTAAATGGGATTTACAACGATATTTCCACATATAACCACCTATTTCTTCTCTATAATTCTTGCAGGAATACCCACGGCTGTAGCACCTTCAGGTACATCTTTTAAAAGTACCGCATTGGCCCCTACACGACAACCCTTTTTTAAAGTGATATTTCCTAAACATTTGGCCCCACAACCAATATATACACCATCCTCTAAAGTAGGATGTCTTTTTACATGTTGCTTACCTGTTCCACCTAGTGTAACACCATGATAAAGCTGACAATCATCACCAATAATTGCCGTTTCACCAATCACAACACCCATACCATGATCAATCATCAATCCTCGACCAATCACAGCACCAGGATGAATTTCAATACCCGTCCAATGTCTAGCCTTGTTACTTACCCAGCGGGCAATAAATGTATGATTGTGCACCCAAAACCAATGGGCAATTCGATGCAGGCCAATCGCTTTGATGTGCGGATATAGCCAAAACACTTCCCATTTAGAATGGGCTGCAGGATCAAGCTGCATTGTTCGATTTATGTTATATAATCCATCACGGATAAAAGATCTCTTGTTTTTTTCTGACATGATAAAATTTTAGTTGATTTGTGTTTAAATTTCAAGTTTAGTGTTTATTTCACATAAACTTCACATAGTGAATCATCTAAAACTTTTCCAATTGAATCATGAATAACTAAATCTGCTCTTGAATCCATGTTCGTACTGTCTCTATTTATTAATACCAAATGTTTACCATGGAAATAATTAATCAAACCAGCTGCCGGATATACAACCAAGCTTGTTCCACCTACAATTAAAAGATCTGCCTGTTCAATCGCATGAACGGCTGAATACAAAGTATATTCATCTAAGCCTTCTTCATATAAGACTACATCTGGCTTAATAATGGCACCACACTTGGGACATCTAGGAATACCATCACTATCCCTATACTTCATCATATCCTCTAAAGAATACTTAGCTTGACAATGTGTGCACGTATTTCTTAGTACACTTCCATGAAGCTCATATACATGTTTAGAACCCGCCATCTGATGTAAACCATCAATATTCTGTGTAACAATAGCTTTTAATTTACCCATCTGCTCTAGTTTTGAAAGAGCAAGATGCGCCTTATTCGGCTTTGCGTCTGAATAAATCATCTGATTAAAATAAAAATCAAAAAACTCTTTAGGATGACTTAAATAAAAACTATGTGACAACATAATTTCAGCAGGATAAGGATATTTCTTTTTATACAATCCATTATCACTACGAAAATCTGGTATGTTACTTTCCGTTGACACGCCAGCTCCACCAAAAAATACTATATTATTACTTTCTTGAATCCATTCTTTTAAAGACATAAAATCACTTCCTGACTTTATTATACCTCGAAATCCAAAAAGAAAGGAAGATAATTCACTATCTTCCTTGAATATCAAATGTGTACTCGCCATCTTGACAATCTACATGGATTACATCTCCTTGCATAGCGCCAGTTTTAATCATTTCCTTGGCAATCTGTGTTTCAAGATTTCTTTGAATATAACGCTTCATAGGACGAGCACCATACACAGGATCTACACCCATTTTGGCAATTTGATTATATACGGCATCACTTACATTCAATGTAATGTCACGATCTGCCAAACGTTTTTGTAGTAAACCAACAAATTTATGGGCAATCTTAATAAAGGCTGAATCATTTAATGCATTAAACACAATAATTTCATCAATACGATTAATAAATTCCGGTTTAAAGTGACGTTTTACTTCTTCCATATATTTTTCATGGATATTGCCAGATTCAAAGGCATATTGACTACCTAAATTTGACGTTAAGATAATAATTGTATTCTTAAAATCAACAGTAACACCTTTCGAATCTGTAATACGACCATCATCCAAGATTTGAAGTAGAACATTAAATACATCTGGATGTGCCTTTTCAATTTCATCAAACAAGACAATACTATATGGATTACGACGAACTGCCTCTGTCAATTGACCACCTTCATCATATCCCACATATCCTGGAGGCGCACCAATTAATCGTGCCACACTGTGCTTTTCCATATACTCACTCATATCAATACGCACAATGTGTCTTTCATCATCAAATAACTGTTCTGCCAAAGCTTTGGCAACTTCTGTTTTACCAACACCTGTAGGGCCTAAGAACATGAAAGATCCAATTGGACGATTTTCATCTTGAATCTGTGCTTTTGAACGCAAGATCGCATCCGTTACAAGTTCGAGAGCTTCATCTTGACCAACTACACGTTTTTCAAGTTCTGCTTTCAAATTCAATAATTTTTCTCTTTCACTCGCAACCAAACGCGTCACTTCAACACCTGTCCATCTAGAAACGATTTTCGCAATCAATTCCTCATTTACCGTTTCTTGAATTAGAGCATCCTCTTTTTGACTTGCCTGTCCTTTTTGAATACGAGCCTCTAATTCTGGAATCGTTCCATATTGAAGTTTAGCTGCATCTTCATAACGAGCTTCATTACGAGCTTGTTCCAAATCTAAACGAGCTTTCTCCAAACGTTGTTTATCTTCTTTTTCATTGGCCAAACCACGCTTTTCATCTTCCCACTTAGAATGCATCTCATCACGTTTTGATTGTAAAGAAGCCAATTCACCTTCAATTTCTTCTCGACGCTCAACCGCTCTTTTATCTTCTTCTTTTTGAAGGGAAGTCTTTTCAATTTGAAGCTGCAAGATCTTACGCTGTAATTCATCCAATTCTTGAGGCATACTTTCCATTTCAACTTTTAATGTAGCACAAGCCTCATCTACCAAATCAATCGCTTTATCCGGCAAGAAACGATCTGTAATATAACGATCCGACATTGTGGCAGCCGCAATTAAAGCCTCATCTAAAATACGCACACCATGATAGCTTTCAAAACGATCTTTCAATCCACGCAAAATACTAATTGTATCTTCAACACTTGGCTGGGCCACTTGCACTTTTTGGAAACGACGCTCTAAAGCTGCATCCTTTTCGATATACTTGCGGTATTCATTAAATGTTGTTGCACCAATACAATGAAGTTCACCACGAGCTAACATTGGTTTTAATAAGTTAGCCGCATCCATGCTACCTTCTGTTTTACCAGCACCAACCAAGTTATGAATTTCATCGATAAATAAGATAATTTGTCCATCCGATTTTTTCACTTCATCCAAAATGGATTTTAAACGCTCCTCAAATTCACCACGATATTTAGCACCCGCAATCAAAGATCCCATATCTAATTCAATTAATCTCTTTTCTTTTAATGACTCAGGTACATCCCCCTTCATAATACGCCAAGCAATACCTTCAACAACGGCTGTTTTACCAACACCTGGCTCACCAATTAAAACGGGATTATTCTTTGTCTTACGCGATAAAATCTGCATAACACGACGAATCTCATCATCACGACCAATAATTGGATCAATCTTACCATCACGCACATCCTGGACTAGATCACGACCATATTTCTTTAAAGCTTCTACATTTTCTTCCGAATTTGGCGTATCAAATTTCTTTCCATTACGACGCTCTAATTCAGCTTTAAAACAAGCATCCTTATTCAAATTAAAAGTTCTAACCAATTCTTTAGAAATATAAGAACGATTGAATAATAAAGCTAAGAATACACTAGCCACTGATAAATAAGTCTCATCATGTTGACTTGCCCAGTTTTGTGCATCCTCAAACGATTTTTGGACTTCATTTGATAAATTTATATTACTTGTCGAGCTCTTTGCGACACGATTTGATTCTTTTTGAACCATCTGTAAAGCACGCACTTTATCTAAGCCAATACGCTCAAATAAACCATCTAATACATCATCCTTAAAAATCGTCTCCAACATATCCACTGTATCCACACTAGGATGTTGGTTAGATTTCGCTAAATTGATCGCATCCATTAAAATTTTCTGTAAACGCTCTGACATTTGTTCGATATTCATAAATAAGCACCTCCTTGTACTTAGCACTCACTCTTTATGATTGCTAATGATAGTATAACACCATTTTTGGCACTGTCAACACTTAAGTGCTAATATTTTTCCAAAAAGAAAAAAGTAGACAAGTCTACTTTTCCAATGTGTTTCGATTATAAGCTCTTTGCCAATTTACACTAAATTCACCAACCGCAATCTTTGTTCCTGGATGATCGATCATTTGATATAAAACATCACAAGGAACGGTCACAGCTTGAATTCCTGCCTTGATCAATTCATGTACTTGATATGTGTTTTTAAAGCTAGCCGCAATTACTTTTGCAGGCATATTATTCACTCTCAACATTTCAATCAAGTCTTTCACATCTTGTACACCATCGCCATAATTACACATACGATTTGTATAAGGTGCTAAGTATTCGGCTCCATTCATAGCTGCCAAGAAAGCTTGATCTGCCGTATAGATGGCTGTAGCCAATGTGTGGATACCTAATTTTTTACATTCTTTAATAGCTCTTAATCCTTCGTGTGTAACTGGAATCTTCACATACATATTTTTATTACGAATGGAAGAAATCATTTTAGCCTCTTCCATGATTCCCTCGAAAGAAGTTTGTACAGTTTGAATAAACAACAATTGATCTTCGCTCAACACTTCGCATAAATCTTTTACAACATCCATTGCTTCTCTACCTGATTTTGTAAGAATTGTAGGATTTGTCGTAACCCCAGTAATTGTTAGTAAATCGTTTAATTCTTTAATTTGTTCAATATTTGATGAATCAATAATCAATTCCATGATAGATCCTCCTTAAGTTCATATGTATCCTAACACTAGATAAAATCCGTTTCAACATCCATTTCACATCAAACAAATTATCTTAAATAAACACAATAAAACATGTTTCTTTATGTTCTTTTTTGTGCTTTAATAGAATTATGAACACAACACAAAGAAGATATAAAATCTATGAAAAATTAAAAAAAGATAAAACAGTACAAGTTAATGAATTAGCTAAAGTATACGCAGTTTCCTTAATGACGATTCGAAGAGATTTAGATATGCTTGAAAATCAAGGCCTTGCCACAAAAAGCTATGGAGGAGCTACATTAAACGAGTCTATATCTACAGAACCGGCTTTTGAAATCAAAGAAGGCATTTCTCAATCCGATAAAAAAGAAATTGCGATGTTCGCAAGTACACTCATTCATGATAAAGACTCCATCTATTTAGATTGTGGTACAACCTGCCTTGAACTCTTTAAAAGAATCCATCATAAAAAGATCACAATATTCACTAACTTTTGGAAGATTCTTCAATACGTTGATCGTAATACAAAAGCTAAAATCATTATGGCTCCAGGAACCTATAATCCTATTACACAAGCAGCATTATCTGAAAGTACGATTCAATTCTTTCAAAATTATTATATTGATAAAGCTTTTATCTCTGTTTTAGGAATCGATTTAGACTATGGTGTATCTATCCCTAGCATGAGTGATGCACTTGTCAAAAAAGCCATTCTTGCTTCTTCAAACAAAAAAATTTGTATGGCAGACCATACAAAATTTAAAAAAAAATATATGTCAAAAATTGCCAATATTGATGATTTTGACATGATCATCACCGATAATAAACTAGATGATACTATAAAACATGAAAACATTATAAAAGCACATCCGTGAATGTGCTTTTTGTTTATTAGAATGCTTTTGTTCCCTTTGCATATGTCATTTCAACAGAATAGTCATCATTTAATACAACGAAGTCTGCATCTTTTCCAGTTTGAATAGATCCTTTACGGTCATCCACATTTAACATACGAGCAGGGTTCAATGTACATGCATTGATAGCTGTTTGCCAAGGAACCAATGCCTTTTCTACTAAAATGCGAAGTCCATCATTGACATGTAATGTGCTTCCTGCAAGACCCTTTGTATCTGTTAAGTGTGCACTTCCATCTGGATATAATTCGATTTCGTTACCACCAAATAATACTTTTGTACCAACTGGCAATCCCTTCACCATTAATGAATCTGTAATCATAATGCAGTGATCTGGCCCTTTAGCTGTAAAGTAATCATTTAATGCTTCATAAGTTGAATGGTTACCATCACAAATAATTTCACCATATACATCTCTATAACGCATAGCTGCACCAACAAGTCCTGGTTCACGGTGGTGGAATTTAGTCATACCATTGAATACGTGAGTCATTGAGTTTGCCCCATTCGCAATAGCTAAACGAGCCTGTTCAAAAGTAGCTCCTGAGTGACCTTGACTACATACAATTCCATTTGCACGTAAGAATTTAGTTAATTCAAAATCATCATCGTGTTCACAAGCCATAGTCACAATTTTAATTAAATTATTAGAAGCAGCTAAATAACGTTTAAATTGTTCTACATCTGGTTTTACACAATATTGTTCAGGTTGAGCTCCCTTGTATACTTGATCCAAATAAGGTCCTTCAAAGTGAATACCTAAAATTTCTGCACCTTCATACCCTTCTTCAACCACTTTTGCAACATTTTTAACCGCATTTGTCAAAACTTCTTCGGATTGCGTAATTGTTGTTGGAAGAATACCTGTAACACCTTCTTTAACGATGTTTTTCATCCAGTTACGAAGACCTTCTTCATTCGCATCATTTGTATCAAATCCATATGCACCATGTGTGTGCACATCAATAAATCCAGGAATAATTCTCTTATCTCCATAATCTTCATCCACATCTTTTTGGCCATATGGATAGATATTTACAATCTTTCCTTCTTCTACTTCAATTTGGGCTGCCAACCAAGTATTTACCACCCAAACTCTTTTACTTTGAATAATCATATCGACAATTCCTCCTAGCTTTTATTATACTCTCAAGAAAAAGAAAACACTTACACTTTTTAGTTGACTTTTTATATTTTTTATTTAAAAAATGTAAAAGTGTGCAAATGAATAGACATAACTCATAAAAAATTTTAAAATAAAGAAAGAGGTGAATTAAAATGAAAAGAGCTAAAAAAATTATAGATAACGTATACTGGGTCGGAGTAAGAGACTTAAACAACCGCCACTTCCATGGTGATTTATATCCAATTGATGAAGGATGTACATACAATGCCTATTTAGTGGTAGATGATGAAGTTACATTATTCGATACAGTAGAAGAAGAATTTACAGAAGAACTGTTAGAAAGAGTGGAATCCGTACTACAAGGAAGAGAAATTGACAATATCGTTGTTCAACATACAGAACCGGATCATTCTGGTGGATTCAAAAAAGTATATGCCAAATATCCAAATGCGAAAGTTTATGCATCTATTTCCGGAAAGAAAAACATGATTGAACAATACTTTGATCAAGTACCTTATCAAGTCGTTAAAACAAACGATACAATCAACACAGGAAAATATGATTTTGTCTTTGTTGAAATGCAAATGATCCATTGGCCAGATAACATGTTGACATATTGTCCACAATTAAAAACTGTATTCTCAAACGATGCCTTTGGACAACACATTGTAAACTTTAACTTAACAGATGAAGGATTAGATAAAGCTTATTGTTTAAAACAAGCCAAAGAATACTTTGCGAATATTGTTCTACCATATACAACACCGGTACAAGCTAAATTAAACCTTATTCTAGGCATGAATTTAGACATTGAATATATTATGCCTGCCCATGGTATTATCTGGAAAGACTATATTGGTGATATCATTGAAACTTATAAAGGTATCGCAGCTCAAAAAACAGAAAACAAAGCCGTTATTGTATATGAATCTGTATGGAAACATACACAACAGATTGCTGAAAGCTTAGCTGAAGGATTTAGTGATGCTGGTATGGATGTAAAAGTCTATAAATTATCGGATACAAAATCAAGCATTGTCATGCGCGAAATCATGGATGCCAAAGTCGTATGTATTGGATCAGGTACATATAATAATGTTATGGCACCAAGTGTTGCTGCATTCCTTGAACACATTCGTCCATGTAAATTTAAGCACAAAAAAGGTTTAGCCTTTGCCGCATATGGATGGTTTAACCAAGTTGCCAAGGAAATCGATACAAGAATGCAACAATCTGGTATTGAATCTTGTCACGATGTCATCAATCAATGTTACACTCCAAGTGATGATCAGCTTGAAGATTACTACAATATCGCTCATGAAATCGCAAAAAATTGCCAGGAATAATTTCCTGGCCTTTTTAATCTAAATTCACATGTGAGTTTGGCAATAATCTTAGTCCTTTAGGAATTTTATTTTTGATTTGCCTTCCGTCACTTTTGCCAAAACCAAACGGATGCCCCTTAAAACATACAGCTACATACCCTTTTTCACATTCCTTTTGTAAAACTTCTCCATGCATAAAAAGATCCATTTCTTCTAGAGTTACATCCACTTTTCTTTTATAGTCAAAATCTGCAACCATATAAAAAGAATGACTTGGCTCAAAACGATTCTTAATGACATCCCCCAAATATACGCCTTGACGCAATACTTTTACTTTCTTAAAATCTACAAATGGAACATCCATACCATAGACTCGATCTTTATCTACATAATAATAGTTTGGTAATGTATTCAATTGTTCCTTCAAAAATTTCTCAGTAATCTTATCTATTTTTTTAGATTTTAAAACTGGAAGTTTACCTGCAACACCGGATTGTTTCTTGAATTTGGCAATAAAGTGACCTTCACCACCATCCATTGGAAAGATACGACGCACATTTAAATCTTTAAATCCTTTTCTTCCCCACAAAACTTCAGGATCTACAAGTTGAATATCTTCATGTTTTTCTAAGAAAGATAAAACGACATCTTCATCTTCTTCCAAAGCATATGTACAAGTTGAATATACCAAAGTACCACCCGGTTTCAACATCGAATACGCATATTCTAAGATTTCTTTTTGGCGAGTTGCACAAAGCTCAATATTTTCAATACTCCAATGATTCAAGGCAATATCATGCTTTTTAATCATACCCTCACCACTACAAGGAGCATCTACTAATATCTTATCAAAACAACAATCAAATACTTTCGCAAGCTTATCTACACTTGAATTGGTTACAGCTACATTTTTAACACCCATACGCTCTATATTGGATAAAAGAATCTGTGCTCTTTTCGCATCAATTTCATTCGATACTAAATACCCACTTTTTAAATGAGAAGCAATCTGCGTACTCTTTCCACCAGGAGCTGCACATAAATCCAATACATAATCATCTTCTTGTACATCCAAGATTTCGACTGCACTCGATGCACTTGGTTCTTGTAGATAGAAGCATCCACAAATATGGTAAGGATGATTTCCCAAGGGTTTATCTACATAATAGCTTTCCTTACAAAATTGACTTGGACTTTCTAAATGATCAAATTCATTTAATTCTGCCTTTTTTAAATTAATACGCATACCACGATATAAAGGTTTTGATAAAGATTCCATATATGCATCATATTCATCTTTTAATAATTCCTTCATTCGCGAAAAATACATTTCTTGACTCATAAACCCTCCAAAACTATCTCAGGATCTATACGACACGCATAGTCTGAGCATGTTGCAGCTGCATTAAAGCCACATCCAAAAGAAAAATCAGCACCACTGTTTCTAAAATATTCTACAGTCGAATTCAAATCCTGTTTTAACTCAAACACCTCTATATGAGTATGAGGACCTGTTGAATTTCCACTATTTCCACTTTTCGCTATAACTGTTTTTTGACTGACTTGCTGGCCACTTGTTACATAGATTTCATTAGACAAGTGTGCATAACTAACCGCATATAACTTATCATGAACAGCTACCACCATACAAATCGAATTGCCGGCTCCACTTGGCCATCCACACATATTTCCAAGATATCCATTATTAGATTCTACAGGTGCATGCGCATACAATACTATACCATTGGCTAGAGCATACACATCACTATACATACTACTTGCGATATCCAAGCCCAAATGAAGACTTCCATCTGGATATGACCAGCATCTAGCACTGATTGTACCATTTTCAACCGGATTTTGCCAAAAAGAACTATATGTATCAATCGCATAATTTCCATCAACTAAACAAGACATACCCTTATTTTCTAAAATTTCGTATCCGCCATATGCAGGTAATGCATCATTTCCAGCAATCATTGCATCTTGATCAAACTCTCCCAAATCATTGAATTGACTCAAACTCGAAAAGCGCGAAAACAAACGCTTTTGACAATTGTCTAAACGAGTTAAATAAGATTCACATAAATCAAGCTTATGCTTATTCTTTTTCCATTGTTTTCTACTTTTCAAATATTGATTTTGACTACACTTATATTCATTGAAACATTTCGTTAAGTCCTTATCTATCCAATACGATTGAATCATACAATCTTGTTTTTGAATCGCATTTAAGTCTAAACCATACTCTAGCTTTTTAAGTTCATAATAATTCTTTTTCTGTATATATTTTGATTCAAGTTTATCCTTTTTTTGACTTTGAATCTCTATTCTACAAATTAGGTCCGCCTTTTCATTTTGAATCGCATTTGTTACATCTCTACATTTCAAAGATAAAAAGCTGGCCTTACTTTCATCAACTATTTCTACTTTTGATTCTATATTTGAAATTAACCTTTCATAATCTGGCACATTCAATGTTTGAAGACCAATAAAAAAACAGACAAAAAGAGATATACATTTCATAAAACTCCTTCTACTGTCTGTCTTCTAAATTTATTGTATTTATTTTTCTTTGTACATGCAAGCACTATTTAAAATAATAAAACATAATGTTCCTGTCGCAACAATATTTAGCGTGCAATCTAACAACCCATAAATCAATACGATCGCTATAAAACACATCATCATACCAAATAAAGCTGGATTTTCTTTTCTTGTATTCGAAGTAAAGATTTCTTTATTCAACACAAAAGTGTAACATAACAGAAGAATTGTTCCGATTACACCATAAGAAAGAATAGAATCTATATAAATATTATGCGCATGCGGTGCCTTATGACCATTCACCAAAGGATAAAACTTTTTATATGTCTGTGGTCCCCATCCGAAAAGTGGATACATTGAAATACATATAAATGCCGTCTTCCAAATCTTGATACGAGATGCGAATGTTGACATATCACTCATTCTAGGGATCAACGTTGGTTTTAAAAACACCAAACCACATACGCACAACTCCAATACAATAGATGTAATAAATAATTTCTTCCAACGAACGCAGTATAAAAAGATGGGAAAAATTAGGGCAAAAGGTAATAGTGCTGTTCTAGATCCTGTTAGATATAACACAAAGAAGTTAAATAATGCCACAATAAAATAGCCAATCTTACAAAAAATATTGTCATTTTTCACAAAACGATACATGCACATCACGCATACAAAATCAATGACCATCGCATAAATGTTCGCATTCATAAATGTCGATGTAATTCTTCGCTTTGGTGAATTAAAGATATGGAATTCTAAAAAGGTTCTCCCATTCGCAACTGAAATCTGATTAAATTGATAAAGTCCATAAATAGCTGCAAAAATAGATAGAATAATAATTAGATCACACATCTTTTCAAAAGTACTCTTTGTGATGCTTTTTCGATAATAAGCTCCATAGAATCCAATCAACACAAATAGCCATGTATTGCCAAAACCATTCCAGTTTGAATATAAAATCGTAACAATGAATTCTAAACCAATAAAACCATATAAAAAAATAGCTCCCGTTTGATTTTTTATGGCATCCACTAATTTATGTCGACAAAAAGCCTGCACCAATATGCATGCAATTCCAACACTGGCTATTTGATAAGGTAAAAAAAGAAAGCATGTCGCCAATAAAAGCATTTTTTCATCTAAATCCATAGATTCTCCCTTCAAAAAAAGAAGCTGGATAAACCAGCTTGATTTTAAATCATGGTGCCGACTATCGGATTTGAACCAATGACCTACGCGTTACGAGTGCGTTGCACTACCACTGTGCTAAGTCGGCATATCGACTACCCATAAGGATAGCCTTTTTTTCTAAGATTGTAAAGCAGCAATTTGTTGCTGATAATATGCGATCTGTTGCTGCAAAGAATACAACATTTGATTGTTTGTATCAATTTGCGACTGAATCTGTGAACGATCCTCATCACTAGCATCCGCCAATTCCGATTCCAAACTTTGCGCATATTGCGCATATGTATCATAATCTTGCTGCAAACTATTTAAACTAGCTTGATATTCTTGGATTTTTGAAGCATTCTCAGACTTCTTTTGTTCCTCTTCTTGTTGAGCCTTTTCTTGAGCTGCCGTTTTTAATTCAGCTTGTTCTTTACATAAATCAATAAAATCTTTTCCCGTTTTTGATTTCGATAAAGAATCCACTTCCCTTTTCAAGCTCTTTGATAAAGAACTATACACCGACTGCATATCAGCTACAGCCATCTTTTCTTCATCCGACTTTGCATCCCAACTATTTAATAATCCAACAATTTGCTGGTAGGCTGGAAGCTTCACATCCTCTTTTGTCTTTTGAAGTTCTTTTACTTCCTTTAATAAAGCCGTATAAGACTTACCTGTTTGTTCTTTAAAATATGCATTGATTGACGTTTTTTGTTTATCTAAAAGCTTTTTATAACCAGAATTCAAGTCAATAAGTTCTAGCTTTTCAGCATCCGACATCATATTATCTCCATATTCATCCGCATAAGATACTAACTTATCATATGTTTTCTGTTGTGCTGGTGAAACAATATTTTGTGGATCATAAACCAATACCTTATATGAATATACACCTAAAGCAGCTACACCTAATAAGATACATCCTAAAATAATCTTTGTGACCTTACTCATAGGTTTCTTTTTCTTCGATTTCTTTTCTTTCGGTCCTTCTTCTTTCTTTGGTTTTTCTTTCTTTTCCTTTTTTTCTTTCTTTTCTTGTTTTTCTTTTAATTTCTTTACTTGCGAAGGCAATAATTCATCATCATCATTTGACATATCTTGCAACATCGTATGTACAAGATCTAATGCATCACTCGACTGCTCATTTTCAATAGATGAAGTTGTAAAATCATCATCCATATGCTGCAAGTCTGCTTTATTTTCTTCATAAAGACGCTCTTCTTCCGCAATTGTTTTTTGCCCACGCTCTTTTCGAAGCATATCTAAAGCAGAAGACATTGTCTTTTCTGCAAGTCTTCTTTCAGCTTCCGTCATCTGATGAACCTCTTTCGGTTTTTTCAGTTCCTCGTTATATTCTGTTTTTTTATCTAAAAGTGCTTTTGAATAAGCATCTATATTCTTATCATTTTTACTCATAATATATTTTCCTTAGTTCCAATCTATTTTAACACATTATAAGCCTTCTTTTTCAACAAATTCATAAAAAGATTTTTCTTTCGCAAAATCCTCTGGATTCACCTTCCCAACTGGCTGCGAGTAAAGAATAAACTCGTTTTCGCCATCCAATTCAAACATTTCATCACAAATCGAAGTCACACAAGCTCCAATCCCACAAGTTCCTAAGCCAATACTTGTACTTGCCAAATATATATTCTCACCCACATGACCAAGATCGACCAATGCGATTCGATGTGCAAGATGACCGTAACGCCATTCCGTTCGGTACGGTATGTAGCTAAAATACAAAATCACATTGGCTTTTAAAGCCCATAATTGATCACATAAGGAAGATGCCAAAACATCGGATACTTTGTCAATAGGATTTAAAAATTCAATACGATGTTCCATAGGTAAATAATGATAGGTTCCAGGATCTAATCCTTCTACATTTTGACATACAAAATATAGTTCAAAGCCATGACGAGCACCTCCAGAAGGTACTGTACGCAAAGTCGCATATTTTTTTCCACGAATTTGTTTCACACCTTGACAAGTCCAAAGAATATAGGATAGTTCTAATAAGGACATTGGCTCTTGTGTATACACACGACTACTATGACGTGTATTAATAATATCTAGAAAGTTTGAACAAATTTGTAACGCATCAAAATTTTTAGGAAGTTCAATGGATTCCTTTCGCATTGACTCTTTTACCAAAGGTGGTTGTGGAAGTTTTTTATCTTGATCCGATTCAAATTCTTCCACATCATATTTTAATTCTGAATAATCCATATAATTCCTTTCTTTAATGAGCTAACTCATCTAATAATCTTGCCTTTTGGCTTCCAATTAATAAAACCTGTTTGTATTTTTCATATATACCAATTGTATGTGAACTTAAATACAAAGCCATTTCAGCTGACATTGTTAAATTTGTGACAAATATTGTCATTTCCTGACCATTCTTAAATGCACTTTCCATAAATTCAAACGCATTTTCTATTTGAAGTTTCAAATCTGATTCAATCGACTCCATATTTTCTTTTTGTTTAAAGAATGGTTTTGTACTACAATCAAAACGCGACTTAGGATCTAAACCTTCATCCACCACAACATTTTGTATCTTTTCTAACACAAATTCATATTCATGTTTTTGTGAAGAATTCAATAATTCTTGCTGCAACTTATCTCGATACAAAGACACAAATTCCTTTACATGATCCACATAAGATACATCCATATCTTTTCGATATTCTTTCAAGAAACCAAACCATAAATCTGTACAATTCTTTTCAAAAGAATATAAATTCACTTGTCTTAATAAACCATCCATCACTAAATTGACTACAGATACTCTTTCATCAAAATCCGCATTAAACAAACGAGCATAAATAGAACTTGATACATTTCCATTTAAGATATCATCAATACCATAATCATCCTGATATTTTTTATAGACTAAATAATACGCAAATACATCTTCCGCAATATCTTCATGATGTAGATACTCATAAATCGTATCTTGCGATATGTCCAAATGCATCTTTTCATATGTATATAATAAATACGATAAATCTTCCCAGCCTCTTGCCGTCACAAATTCCATGCCATCCACACTTGTTGATACTATATAAAAATTTCTAGGTTTTAATTCCAAGTAACTTAAAATCATGGGATGAATATGTTTTGAGATCGCATATTCTTTCCAAACATAATAATCCGTTTCTACATGAATATAACGAATACGATCCATTGTCACGACATCAAAATCTCGAACCGATTTATTATATTCACTAGGATTCCCGGCCGCTACAATAATCCATCCACTTGGTACTTTTTGATTCCCAAATGTTTTATTTTGTAAAAACTGAAGCATGGTAGGAGCTAATGTTTCAGACACGCAATTGATTTCATCAATAAATAAAATTCCTTCTTTTAAACCAGTTTCTTCCATTTTTGAATAGACACTCGCAATAATTTCACTCATTGTATATTCTGTAATGGAATATGTTTTCCCTTGAAATTTCTTTTCTTGAATAAAAGGAAGACCCACCGCACTTTGACGCGTATGATGCGTAATCGTATAGCTGACAAGCCCTATTTGACATTCCTTAGATATTTGTTCCATAATCTGCGTTTTACCAATACCCGGAGGACCAATCAACAATAAAGGCCTTTGATTCTTAGATTCAATTTCATATTCACCAAAGCTATTCTTCGATAAATATGCCTGTACTGTATTTTTTATTTCATTTTTTGCCTGTAATATATTCATATTTTTTCTTCCAATCTATACTGAATTGCCCAAGAAGGCACTTTACTTTGATCATAATCTTCTAAATAGATAAATGCCGTTTTATAAGCTGGACACTTTTTTGGATAAACGCCCTTTCCATCTGTAAAATAAAGTAAACCACAAAGATTTTGAAATACATGTTGATTCACCAAATCATTCACATAGCTAAACACCGGCCTAAAATCGGTGTTACCTCCCCCTATTAGAGTAAATGAATCCAACAAACGATTCATTTCATTTTGATTGGAAATGACATTCTCTTTTCGAATTCTATCATCACATTGAATGATATATACCTTACATGATTTATAAAACATATTTGAAGTGCTTAAAATACTATATGTATTTGATATAAAACGCTTCGCAAGATTTTCATCAATCGAATAACTTGTATCCAACGCAATCACAAACTCATAGATCTTTTTGACTTCTTTTGTCTCTAACGGCTCAATAAAAGGCATATTTTTATAAATAGACATACCATATGTGTAATACGACAAATCGAATTCATCCTCATTGATCTGCATTTCTTCTTTCATAATACTAAAACGTTTCAAAAATTGTGAAAATGAATACTTCGATTTTTTTGCCTGTAACCTCGATACAAGAAAAGCATCTCCATCGTCATTCTCTTTACCTTTTTGTTTATGATCAAATACTGTCTGTTTGGCAACACTTTGCCACTTCTTTTGTACCGAAGACGATTGAGGTGTTTTTTCATCCTTTTCTTTAGGCCACGATGCATGATCATCCACCACAAATTCATAATATAAATTTTGAATATCATCCCGTGTACAAAGCCATTCATAAACCGTAATACAACTCAATCCATCCAACTTTTCAATTTGGTGATATACATCTTTTCGAGCATAGGATAAGATTCGTGAAACACTTTTTTTATGCATTGAATCCAATGTATATTCCACCACAATATCACAAGCTACATTCCAAATAAATTCTATACGATTTTTTCTTAGCCAAATATGACTATATAAACAATGCAAGATACTATGTAAGTAAGCACGATTTAAAAAGATCGAATTCTTTTGAAAAAGCTCAATCACCTTCAATGGATTATAATAAAAATAAATTCCATTTGTAGCACATACACTTACATGCTCATCCTCTTTAAACATCAACGTATTTAACGCTGTTAAAAAATGTGGCATATCCATATAGAGTTCGGATTGAACAAGCTCTAATATATGAATTGCCTTTTCTGTTTCCCAATCCCTTTGTCGCATTAAAAATCCTCAAAAGAATATGCGGACGATGTTTCCATCTTCTTATTCTTTAATTCCATCAATACAGTTCGAGTTTCCAAATCTTTTTCCATAGAAATCAATACATCTAAAGCTTGTACATCCATACATTTTTCTTCTATTAATTTTTCAACCATAACACATATATCTTTATATGTATGTAAATAAGAAGTCAAATCATGTGCTCTTAAATAAGGAATGTATCTCTCAGATCCCGTCATAAATCTAAGAATCGCAACATGAAAGATACAAGATTCACTTTCTTCTGCACATAATTTTTCAAAACAGGCATCATAACCATCAAAATCAATTTTACCGTCTTTAAAACACTGTCGCATACGAAAGCCTTCCCCTTCGATATTCAAGGCAAAGATATGGGCCGGTCCCACTTCATCATAACCCCCGTTGTATTCTGGATAGAATATAGAACCATCTATAAAATCGACTTCAATATCCCAAGTGATTTGAGTTAGTATTTGTTTTAAAATCGTGATACAAAATATAGAACAGTCATAATAGATATGATTGAGTCTTAAACAATTCATAAATACATCACTGCCAATACACATTAAACTAGAAGGTAAAAATATTTCTTTTAGCTTTCGACAATTGTAGAATGCATAATCCCCTAGTTTTGTGACTGTCTTAGAAAGCTTAACACTTTCAACATCACTACCACTACACTCATAATAACTAGAAGGAATTTCATGACTTAAAACAGAATTAGATAGATCGACTTCCTTTTTAGAAAAGCAATAGTTTCCTATTTCACGCACAATATATCCATCAATGAATTCGGGTATTTCTATTGTGGGAGTCGATGCATACACACGCTTGATGCGAATTGAATCTTCATTTATTTTTTCATAATATACACAAATTTCCATATGAAAATTATAACATAAAACAAAAAAAGACAACTACCGAAGTAATTGTCTAAATTTACAAGTGGTGCGGGTGAAGGGACTCGAACCCCCACGCCGAAGGCGCCAGATCCTAAGTCTGGTGCGTCTGCCAATTTCGCCACACCCGCATTTCCAACGTGCTCACATATAATACACTAACGCAAAATAAAATGCAAGCATTTTTTAAAAAAGAAGCTACATTTTTGTAACTTCTTAATGTAAAACAGTCGGTTGATGCATCATTTCGATTTCTTCCTGAACATAAGCCTCTACTTTTTCTAAAAGCTCATCCGTAACTTCGATGTCTCCAATCATAAAAGGGCCATCTTGCATATTGCCTTCTTTCACAAACTTAATTTGTGGAAGCTGCGGCATACGATGATTTCCTAGTTGTTTTTCAATTTTCTTCAATTGCTCTAAAATAGGCTCGGCAATCTCTCTAATCATTTCTTCTTCTGTCATACTCAGTATTATAATAAACCCCCATCATTTTGACAAGTTTTAACATATGTTTAAATTGCATTCGAAACCATTGAATCCAATTTAAATCAGAGTAACATACTACATGAACTGCTAGAAGCATACTACTTCTAGATTTGTTCATACGCACCCTGGCCTATGCTTTTCAACATAAGTTCTGGGTGCTTTTTTATAGAACTGAATTTAGTTCTTCTAATGAAATAGGACCTGGTCTTAATACTTGTAGTTTTTCCTTTGTGCAATCTACAATTGTACTTGCCTGTAATGCTTTGCACGTACCTAAAACAATTCCATCTATTTTTGGAAGTTGTTCATATACATCATCACTTGTGAGTGCTGTCTTTTCTCCAGATTGATTGGCACTTGTAACTAAGATTGGACAATTCAATTCGTCAATCACATCTAAGATAAATTTTTCATCTGGAATACGAATCGCAATCGTACTTAGGCCATTTGTATACGCTGGATCGACATTTTCTTTCACATTGACAACTAAAGTTAATGCGCCTGGCAAAAACTTAGCGGCAATCTTTTCGATTCTTTCATCCACTAAAGCAACTTGTTTCATTTGTTCTATATTTGAAACCATCATCGGAATGGGTTTCGTTTCTGGACGATGTTTTGCGCGTTTTAATCGTTCTAAATCGTCTAAATTACCATACTTTACACCTACACCATACACAGTATCTGTAGGTAAAGCTATAATTTTATGTTCATTAAATGCACACGCCACTTCGTGTACTTGATTTTTTGTATATTCTATCATGTTTACACCTCTGTCTAAGACATTATACATCTTTTATGATAAAATACACTAAGAAAGAAAGGATGTTTTTCTATGTTTGAAAACACAATTGCGGCTATTTCCACTTCTTTACAAGATGGCGCCATTTCCATCATTCGTTTAAGTGGAGATCAAGCTATTGAAATCACTCAAAAAATATTTGACCGTAATATTATGAATGCGAAAAGTCATACGATTCATTATGGCTTTATTATAGATCCAGATAAAAATCCAGTGGATGAAGTTTTAATCTCTATTTTTAGAGCACCAAAAACATATACACGAGAAGATATTGTAGAAATCAACTGTCATGGAGGTACTTTTATTACACGTAAAATCTTATCCATGGTCTTAAGTGTGGGAGCCAATCTTGCCAAGCCAGGAGAATTTACGCAACGCGCCTTCTACCATGGAAGAATTGACTTATCCCAAGCTGAAGCTGTTCAAGACATGATCGAAGCGAGCAACAATACAGCGGCTACTATGGCGATTCATGGAATTAAGGGAAGTGTAAAAAAACTACTCCAACCTTTGATTGATGATTTAATGGATATTATTGCACAAATTGAAGTGAATATTGATTATCCTGAATATGAAGATGTCGAACAATTGACCACAAATGATTTACTTCCTAAAACAAATGATTGGTTAGAAAAAATTGATCACATTCTTTCTCGTGTTCAAACGGGGCAAATGTTAAAAAAAGGAATTGATACTATTATTGTTGGTAAGCCAAATGTTGGTAAATCCAGCTTACTGAATGCACTTCTTGAAGAAGATAAAGCCATTGTTACAGATATTGCCGGGACCACAAGAGATTTGGTTGAAGGTCAAATCCATATTGGTAGCGTTCAATTAAATCTAATTGATACAGCGGGCATTCGTGAATCAAATGATAAGATTGAGCAAATTGGTATTGAAAAGAGTCAAGAAAAATTAAAAGATGCCAAATTGGTTCTTTTAGTCTTTGATGGTTCTAAAGAGTTGGATGAAGAAGACAAACAATTATTAGAACTGACAAAAGATAAAATGCGCTTAATTATCTATAATAAATTAGATAAGGCAGAGGCAAATAAAGATGGCATTTGGATTTCAGCTTCCAATAAAGAAATTCAGCCATTGATTGATGCCTTAGAAAATCTGTATCAAAATGATTTATTAAAAGAAGATCCATTACTTTCAAATGAGCGTCAAATTGGTTTATTGAATCTAGCCAAAGAAGATATGTTAAGAGCTAAGGAAGCTATGGATATGATGGTAGAGCCTGACTTGATAGAAATTGATATTCAGGCAGCTCATGATCACTTGAAAGAAATCTTAGGCGAAGTTCATAGAGAAGATTTATTGGACACTTTATTCTCTAAATTCTGTTTAGGTAAATAGTAAGTAAAATGCGATGATTAACCAATCATCGCATATTTTTTATCTACTTTATTTAATACAATACAACCATCTTCAGTAACTAAGACTAGATCTTCTACACGAACACCCATTTTATTTGGCAAATAAATGCCTGGCTCAATTGAGAAAATCATGCCTGGTTTTACAGTTTCCGTATTTGTAGAACTTACATCTCCAAATTCATGATCGGTTTGACCAATAAAATGTCCAAGGCGGTGTGTAAAGTATTCGCCATAGCCAAAACTTGAAATATAATTACGTGCTGTTAAATCAATATCACATAGACGAACGCCTGGACGAATGATTTTTTCCGCTTTTTCATTGGCAACACGCACAATATCATGAATCTTTTTATATTCATCACTTGCTTCTTTACAGAAATAAGTACGTGTCATATCGGAACAATAACAATCTTTTCTTCCACCAATATCGATCACAATACTATCTCCGGCTTTTAAAACAGAATCATCTGGCATGTGGTGAGGATCGGCACCATTTGCTCCAAATGAACAAATTGGTGGAAAAGAAACATTTTGACATCCCAATAACTTATATTGTTCAAGTATAAAAGCTTCCACTTGCTTTTCTGTCATACCTTCTGAAATGAAATCTCTAGTACGTTCCATCACCACATCGTTGATCTGTGAATTTTCAATCATGCATTCAATTTCTTTTTCATCTTTAATAGCACGAGTAGCATCCACATATTTTGATCCTAACACAACTTTTAATCCTTTACACTTTTCCATTAAAGGAATCAAAAAGCGTGCTGTCCATTCTTTATCAATGCCAAGTGTTTCTTTAGAATCAATCACACTTGCCAACATTGAAATCGAATCGTCTGTATCACTGTACCAAATTTCTTCGCAATCCTTTTGTTCAACTGTAAATAATGTATTTAAAAATAATACTTTTCTTCCTTCATCATTCAAATATAGCGCAAACATTCTTTCCCCTGGACCTACATCCACACCGGTTAAATAATAGATGCTGCATGGTTCACTCACTAAGATTTGTTTAAGCCCATCTGTTTTCATTTTTTCAATCACTTGATTGACTCTTTTTTGAAACATAATTTTCCTCCTAGAAATTCAAAGTAAATTCTGTACCTTGTTTTTCATCACTAGTCACACTTAATTTAATTTTATGACTTTGTGCAATCTGACTTGCGATCGATAGACCTAAACCAGCTCCACCTTGATATTTTCTTGATTTATCAACACGATAGAAGCGTTCAAATACATGTTTTAAATCTTCAGGCGGAATATAACTATCCGTATTACGAATCGTAAGAACGGGTTTATTTTGTATCTTTGCCAACTTAAAATATATCTTTCCACCTGAAGGTGTATATTTGATCGCATTGTCCAAGAAAATCAAAATCAATTGTTTTAATTGTGACTCATTTCCATGTACCTCTATATTCTCTTCCACTTCATCGATTAAATCAATACCTTTTTCAAACGCAATCGATTCAAATGGTAAAACGCAATGAAAACATATATCACTCAAAGAACAATTCTGCATCGAAATTTCAATTCGATTCGCATCATTTTTGGCAAGAAACAACATATTTTCTACAAGCTTACGCATTCGATTTGCTTCACTTTGAATGGATTCTATCCATTTTTTCTGTGAAGAAATAGATTCTGTAGAATGATTTAATAACACATCACTATCGGCTAAAATAACGGTTAATGGTGTTTTTAATTCGTGACTAGCATCTGCCACAAATTGTTTTTGTTTATCCCATGCTTGCTCAACTGGTTTTAGTGCCCATTTACTTAAAATACAACTTAATATAAAAAATACAAGCAATACACTCGATCCAATTTGTACAGATATAATCAACATTCTTTGAAAAGAGGACTGCATATTCGATATATCCACAAAGGCTACGGCATAACCAGAAGGAATAAGGGTATCCTCATTCACTTGATAGTTCGTAATCTTTTCTTTTTTATACGCAAACCCAAGTTTTTTTAGTACGCCCACATCCTCTTTATGTTCTACACTTTCAATCAAACTTTGTGCATCTTCTGCATATATATTCCATACCGTACGACTTGTGATCATATATTCATAATCAGAGTCCGTATAGATCACAAAGGAATTTCCATTAAAATTACGACTATTTCCAAATGAAATCGAAAAATCTTTATCTTTTAACCGCAAAGCCATTTCCAAACTTCGTTCGACATCCTTTTTATCGTGGACATAATTTGAGCAGCAAACTATGCCAAATACAGATAGTAGAATGACACTGACAAAGGACATTAAAATCAAAATGAATTTTGTCTGTAATTTTTTAAGCATCGCATACCTCAAGTCGATATCCAACTTTTCGAATCACTTTGATTGAAACTTGACTCTTTAAAAACTTCAATTTCTTTCTTAAGAATGAAATATATACTTCGACATTATTATCCATCGCATCACTTTCACTTCCCCATACAGAGATAATCAAATCATCTTTAGAGGTTATCATTTCTGGATGCGACATTAATTGTTTCATTATTTCAAACTCTTTGTATCCCAAATGAATATGTTGACTCGCGCAATACAACTCGCAAGTATCAAGTTGTAAAGAAAGATCCTCATACTTTAATTCATGTACAATGACTTCCCCTTTTCGTCTTGTCAGTGCATTGATGCGAGCTACAAGTTCAGCAGCTGAAAATGGCTTTGTCATATAATCATCTGCGCCTACATTCAAGCCTTTGACTTTATCCGGAATTTCATCTAATGCCGACAATAAAAGTGTAGGAGTCTCAATCTTATTGGCGCGCATCTTTTGTACAATTTCAAAACCATTCCTACCCGGAAGCATAATATCTAAAATAGCTACATCATAATATCCGCTTAGCGCAAGGTCTAAACCTTCTTGACCATCATAGGCCATCGTAACTTGCCATTTTTGTTCTTCTAATATTTGTGCAATCGCATACGCAATATTTTTTTCATCATCCACAACTAATATATTCATATTGCCACACCCTTTCTTCTTTTTTATATATTAACACACAGTTCTATATTTTCTTCATCAAATTTTATATATGCTTTCGAATCTAACGCTTTTAATTTTCTATTTACATAAGATACATAAAGTGAAACAGTTTTTACATCTACATCCACCTTATTTTGCCATACTTTTTCAATCACAAGCCATACAGGTACTCGATTTAATTCACTTCGAATCAACAAAGAAAGAATACTACATTCATATTTAGACAATTGATATTTTATATTCTTACAAGAAAGCGTCTCTTCTTTCTTATTCAGTAGAATATCCTGAAATTGTAAATAAGAATCATCCACTATATTTTCTTTTAACATCACTTTGATTCGAGCAATCAATTCCTTTGTTGAAAAGGGTTTGGATAAATAATCATTGGCTCCTAAATCAAAACCTTGAACCTTATCATCCACTTCATTTAATGCACTTAAAAGTAATACAGGAATATCTATTTTCTTCTTTCGTATAATAGACAATACTTCATACCCATTCTTTTCTGGCATCATAATATCTAAGATCAATCCATCATAAATTTCTTGAGAAATCAAACGAATGGCACTCTTTCCATCAAAACACACATCGCAATTATAGCCCGCATCTTCTAAAACCGCTTTTAATGCATAAGCCAAATTTTCTTCATCATCCGCAATCAACAATCGCATATTAACCCTCAATTCTATCTTTAATTGTTTGAAATGATAAGTCTAAAGAAGCAATTTCATCGGCACATCGTTTTAACTCACTACGAATCAATTTTTCATCTTCAATATCTTTCTTATAATGAATTTGATGTTCTAGATTTGCCCAAAAATCAAGTGCAATCGTTCGCACCTGAATTTCAACTAAACATCCATCTACTTTAATAATCACATGTAGACTTCGATATCCACTTGGTTTGGGATGTCTTAAATAATCTCTTACTTGCACCACTTCAAAACTAGAATTGATCCAATCTTTTACTTCATAGATTTCATCCACAAATGAACAAATGATGCGAACACCAATAATATCATGAAGCAATGCATAGTCATTGCCAATCTTTTTTAAAACACTTTCCGGTGACTTAATTCTAGAAGTTGTATATTGTATACAATCGAATGAACTGGATTGAATCGTGTTTAAAACAGAATCGAGTACTTTCTTAAACTGATCATAGTCAGATCCATAAAATTCTTTATATGTCATAACATAAATATACTAAACAACACTTAAAATTGGCTTAAAAAAAGTTAGAGATTGCTCTCTAACTAAAATAATATCCTTTATAATCATAATAATAGATTCGATAAATAAATCGATCATTTTTCTTTATACTGAACTGTTGTTCTAGATTTCCATCCGTATCATAAATGGATAATAGTCCTGCAATTCCTGAATCTACGACAATATGATCGCCTAGATTTTGTGCACTGGATACATAGGCACTAAATGGAACTTCAAACGAATTGACCAATGTATATGTACCTTCATTTTCATCCACTAAATATTGATAATAATACGATGTTGTACCTTCTGTAATACTTGTTTGAATTCCTTCATTTACCGTCCAATCATAATCTTTTCTAGTCTTTGAGTAACCAAAGTTGTTGTTAAACATATATAGATAGTATTGACCTGATTCAAGCAAATCATCTTCCATATAGGTTACAGTATGTTGTCCTCCACTTGTCAAGAAATCACCTACTTTTGTATATAGATATTCTGTATAATCCGTATCTTTCCAGAAATCTTCATTTCCAATAATATAATCAATACTTGGATTTGTGCTTACATCCTTGATTTTAAGGATCGAACTTGTTTCTCGAGAAGATAGAATAGCACTATCATCATTTAGATATTGAAGTGTATTGATATGCATCCAATCCCATTTTGAGCCTTCCTTATGGTCCGTGCTTTCTTTGTAGCTTTTAAATAAATCTTCTAAATCTAATAATTCACTTACTTCTTCAGTTTCTACATCTAATTTAATAATGCAGTCTTCTACACTATTCTTCTCTTCATTTGTAGCTAATAAAATCAAATTTCCATCCTGATCAAATTGATAATTGTGATGAACTATATAATTGCTCAAATTATAAATGTGTTCAATCCTGCCTAAATGATTAATAGCTGCCATTCGATGTGTTGATACACTCATATATAATGTTTGATTTTGCATCAACATACGATGAGAACGATATCCAATAATGGGGATTTCTGAACGCAAAATGCCATTTGTATCATACATATAGACAAAGTCTTGATCATCGGCATCATTTCCTAATAGTGTATATAAACCATTGCCTAAATCTTGTTTAGAACCAGACACTTGTTTAAGTTGTATATCTTCATCCCCTAAAAGAGATCCCATTGTATAATTTGTACTAACGCTTTGACTTGTACCATCTTTATAAGTAGCTGTAATTGTGATTGTATTTGTACAATTTGGAATTAAACCAATCAATTGAAACTCATGTTCCTTTTGATATTCTTTTGCCTGATAAGCTGTAGCTGTAAAATCCGTATAATCAGCACAACTTACTGTATATGTAATTTTTGCCGCTTTGTATGTATTAAAATAAACATACATCGATTGTGTATTGGTTGAAAATGGATTGTATTTCATAAACATATTTTGAAGTGTATAGTTTCCATTTCCTTTTTCATTTTCTAAATCTGATAATGCCTGCTCTTGAAACTGGATCGTATAGATTTTATTGACTGTGACTCTTGATTGATCATCTTTATAGATTCCATATCCAATCGTAAGGCCTATAATCAATACAAATATCAATATGTTTCCGAGTCTTTTCTTCATAACAAATTCACCTCAGAAGCATTGTATTATGTTTTCCTTAAGATTTCCTTAAGTTTTCTTAAGAATTGAAAAATTGTCAAAAAAAAAGAAATAGGCATGATTATTCTAAGGGCATGAAAAGTATAATCACCTATTTCGTTAGTGAGTATACATATTAAAACTTAAATAAACCTTAAAAGATATTCAATGCTATAATTTATGTGGTGGTGAAATTATGAAACTATTATTTAAGCAACGATTCTTTTCCTGGTTTGACAGTTATGATATATACAACGAAGATGGTCAGGTCATATATCAAGTCGAAGGAAAACTTTCTTGGGGACATAAACTAGTCATTTATGATCAAAATGGAAATGAAGTGGGTACTGTATTAGAAAAAGTGATAACTCTTCTTCCTAAATTTGAAATCTATAAGAATAATGAATATATAGGATGTCTATCGAAAGAATTATCTTTCTTTATCCCACATTATAATATTGACTATAACGGATGGCATATTGATGGAACTCTTACTGAATGGAATTATACAATTGTGGATGAAAGCTATGATACTGTAGCGATTATTTGTAAAGAAATATTTAATTTCACAGATACTTATGTCATTGATGTTAAAGATTCAGAAAATGCATTGGATGCACTTATGTTTGTCTTAGCTATTGATGCAGAAAAGTGTACTCGTAACAAGCGACAAAATAATTAGCACTCAGCTATTGACTGTGCCAAACAATTGTACTATGATATTAGCAGTTAAAAGATATAAGTGCTAAGGAGGATTCAATATGCGCTATTACCCAAATTATTTTGATGACTTTTTCAATGATACTAAAAAACAAGATACAAATACTGTTTTAAGAACAGACATTTATGAAAAGGATGGATATTATCAAATCTGCATGGAGGTTTGTGGTATTCAAAAAGAAAATATTCAAATTGAACTAAAAGATGGCTACTTAAAGATCACAGCTACTCGTAATATCAACAAAGAAGATACGCGTGTGCTTCGTCAAGAAAGATTTACTGGAACTTATTCTCGTTCTTTCTATATTGGTGAAGGCTACAAACAAGAGGATATCAAAGCTCGTTTTGACAATGGTGAATTATTTATCTTATTGCCTACAAAACCTGTAAAGCATGAAGAAGAAACAAGATATATCAATATTCAATAGTGAGGGACTTGCGTCTCTCATTTTTTGTACTATACTAAACTTTAATCAAGTGGAGGTACAAACAATGAGTGTATTAGATGAAAATGTCCAAATCTTCAAATATTTTGAAGAAATCTCAAAAATTCCTCATGGATCTTTTCATGAAGAAAAAATCGCAGACTATGTAGAAAGCTTTGCGAAGGAACATAATTTTAAATATGTTCGTGATGACATGAATAATGTGATTATTTATAAAGATGCTACACCAGGCTACAAAGAGCACGATACTGTAATGTTGCAGGCGCATATGGACATGGTATGTGAAAAAAACAAGGATGTCGATTTTGACTTTGAAACCGATGCTTTAAATTTATATGTTGAAGATGGATGGTTAAAAGCGAAAGGAACAACATTAGGTGCCGATGATGGATTTGGAGTTAGCTACATGTTGTCCATTCTTAGTGATGATACTCTAAAACATCCAAATCTAGAATGTGTATTTACTGTACAAGAAGAAGTGGGTCTACTAGGATCTATTAGTTTAAAGAAAGAATACTTCAATGCCAAAAAGATGATTGGTTTAGATGGTGGTGGTGAAATTAGTACTTGTACCACAACAAGTGGTGGTCGCTATGCCTATGTCGATAAAATATGCACGTTTGAAGAAGTAAATAAACCAACCTATAAACTTATTGTCAAAGGATTAGATGGAGGTCATTCAGGTGCTTGCATTGATCAAGAAAAGGGTAACTCCATTAAAATTTTATTTAGAGTACTACAAACATTAAAAGATATTCAAATCGTATCTGTAAATGGTGGTCTAAAAGAAAATGCGATTCCTAGAGAAGCAGAAGCAACTTTCGTTTCAGATATTAAACCAAATATTGAACAAATCACAGCCGATTTAAAAACAGAATTTGAATTCAGTGATAGTAAGCTTGATATTCAATTGGAAGAGACAGACAAAGCCACTAAAGCCTTTACTTTAAAAGATACAAATGAATTGATTACACTATACTACTTACTACCAAATGGTTTGCAGCATAAATCTATGGCCATTGAAGGATTGACTCTAGCTTCCCTTAACTTAGGTAAATTAAGAACAGAAGACAATGTTGTGAAATGTGCTTTCTGCATTCGTTCCCCATTAGAATCTATGAAGGATGAATTAGGAAATAAAATCAACATGATTGCAAAATTATGTCATGCATTTGAACATGAAGATACAAACTTCTGTGGATGGAACTATGAAGCTAACAGTCCATTAAGAGATACATTAAAAGAAATCTTAAAAAGACAAGGTGTAGAAATGGAAACAGAAGCATCCCACGGCGGTATGGAAACGGGTATTCTAAAAGGATTGATTCCAGATTTAGATATCATCACATACGGTCCTATTGCCCAAGGTTGTCACACTCCAGAAGAAAAATTAAACCTAGAATCTTTTCAAAAAGCTTATAAAAACTTATGCGATTTGATTGCAGAATTGTAAGAGAAGTCTATACTTCTCTTTTATTTTGTGCTATAATACTTAAGCACATGGCGCGTTCGGCAAGCGGTTAAGCCACAGCCCTCTCAAGGCTGTATCACGGGTTCGAATCCCGTACGCGCTACCATTTATCAATTACTCCTTTACATAAAGGAGTTTTTTATTTTTTATGCAGATTATATCTTATTTATATCTTAAAATTCTATTTTCTCTTTCCGACAAACTGTGTAATATATATTAAGAAAGGACAGATACATTCATAATGTTAGAAGGATTAGGAACATTTTTTATCTCTATAGGAATCGCAAAATTAATTTATGCCTTGTATTTAAAACACAAACAAAAATAAGTCTAGCAATAGGCTTTTTTATTTTAACCAAAAGAAAAAGTACATCCTAAGATGCACTTTCTTCAATCTTACGTTTTTCTAGATACTTGATTTTTTCATCATGGACCCACTCCATAATGACACGATAATTAGTCATTAAGAAATCTCTCCATTCTGGTTGAACAATAACTCTTCTTTTAAGACCCCTGTCATTTTCAATGATATATGGAAGTCTATATTTTTCATTATAATCTTTAATTGTTTCTATAATGTCCTTAGGCCGATTCCAAATTGGATCATTACCACCTACATCCACCAAAAAACTCGATAATAAACGATATGGTGTCTGCATGATCAATAGTTTCTTATATTCCTTTAAATCTTCGTCATGTTGTTTCACACAAATAATAATTTCTTGTTTCGAACAATTTTCAGGCAAATACTTTTGAATGCTTAAAATCGCATTTTCCAATGCGTTTGTACGCTTTTGATGAATCAACGGACCCAAGTGATACCCTTTTTCTACCACATCCTCATAGGCTAAAGAAATCATTTCATCTAAGATTTCATCAAATTCAATTGTATCCTTATAAATCATTAAATTTAACACAGCCTCTAACCAATAGAAAGAATAAGAAGAACTTGTAAATTCTAGAATCTTCTCAAAATAATCCAATCGTAGTTCAAAACTATATAAATCTAAGAATTGTAATCGCTCGACATCTAACATACCCTTATTTTATCAGTTCTGTGTACTTTTTAGAAGATGCTTTACACTTTTCTACCGGATATTTCTTTTTATTTTGTTCTAATTTCATCAACAAAATCTCTTCCATATCCACACCTAGTTTGTTGGCCATTAAAATACAATAATTCATCACATCTGCCAGTTCTTCACAAACATGTTGCTTATCATATTCATTATTCCATTGAAAGCATTCCAACAACTCTCCTGCCTCAATACTAATGGATTTAGCTAAATTTTCTGGATTATGAAATTGATTCCAATCTCTTTCCTCATTAAACTTTAAGATTTCTTCAACTGCCCTTTTCATCTTGCCCCTCCATCATTCTATATTTCTTTGGTGATATGCCATACACCTTTTTAAACACCTGAATAAAATGTGTCACATTATTAAAACCAACAATCTCTGATATTTCCGCTACATTCAACGTGGCATCTTTTAAAAGATTTGTTGCCTTTTGTAATCGATACTGAATTAAATACTCATATGACGTTACATTTAATATCTTATTAAAACAACGATTGCACTGCGCAATGCTCATCATTCCTGCGTCTGCAATATCTTTTAAAGATAAGTCATCGGCATAATGCGTATGAATATGTACAAGCATAACTTGTACGCGTTCTTGTCTTTCGACATCCTTTTTGTTTGGAAAAAAATCAATTTTAGATAAACTCTTCACCAATTGTCTCCAAATCATTGTGATCAAAATAGAAACATCATATTCAAACATATCCGAACCATTTAAATAAATATTATAAATATCATACAAACATTTATAATCTGATTCTTTTTCTTGATTTCATAACACCTTAAATAGTCCATACGCGTATAAGGCCATACATATTTATATTTCATACGACTCTCTTTAAAGAAAAAAAGTAATTCTTCAGGAAAAGTAAGTGTTACATATTCTCCATCCTCACTCATATCACTCGACATATGCAGTGCACCTTTATTAATAAACAATGCCTCTTTTTCTTTAAGTTTGTACTCAATTCCATTTACCTGATAATTGACATAACCCTTAGTACATAGCACAAACTGCAAGTCCTCATGCCAATGCAAAGACTTAAAGCCACTACCAATCGGCAACTCACTATATTTTCTAACAACACAGATATTTATGGGAAACAATTCATCCGAACATCCGTTTAAAATGTATAATTTGTTCTCCATAAGCTAAATATAAACCAAAAATGATAATATATCTATATTTTTTGACTATTTATCATAAGACAAAACACTTTCCTGTAATTATAATTATACATGTATTCAGAAGATTTTATCTGATACTCATGTTCGATATCCCATAATAAAAGATATCATCTTTTCAGTAACAAGTATTCTATTTAAAACGATTGAAAGGCATAAACTTCACAAGACAACAATACAATTGTTTTAAATTTGAACGCAATCTCTAACAAGCAGCCATTGGCTGTTTTTTTATTTCTTCAATCATTGACTAAAAAAAGATTATACATTAGCAAATTGTATAACCTTTAATTTTGCATATTATCTAAAGTAATTCCAATTTATATCCATATATTCATTTATAATCGAAATTAAATCATTTATTGAATTCTTCAAATCTTTTGATGTGGATTTACTATCAATCAACTCCGCTGAAGCATGTGATAAAGGATTTGAATTTCTTAATTTATGTGCTTCTCTAATTATTTTATCAGAACCAGGAATTTCTTTATAAAGTTTCTTAGCTGCGGATTCTTGAAAAAAGCCATTATAATTAGGCTTTTTTGATTTTGAATCTTTTCCACAAAAGAAATCTAAATCGGCATTAAATCTGTCAAAAAAATTTTTAAAGAAAGCAAATTCAGCCAAAACATCATGACGTTGTTTTTCTATTAAATACATAAAATATAAGAAATAAGCCTTCCAATCGCTATCAATAACCTTTACATAGTCATTGAACCTTATATTACGTAGAAGAACGACAAAACTCGTTTTACAACAATACTTATAATAATCTTCTAAGCTTTTACTGTTCTTATTTAAAACTTTTAATAAATCAATATGTCTAAACTCACTTTGAATTAAATATGATATAGCTATTGATGTATCATATGTATTCCAACATCCATTTCTGTCTCTAGTAAACAATTCATTCAAAAGAGATTTGATTGCTTCTGTATTCTTCGTTTTCATTATCATAATAGACAAACGTTTTGGATCCAAACTAATAAAACTAATATCTGTTTTAATTAATCTACAAATTGTTTTTGCAACATTTGGGCTTTCAAATGTATTTTCACATTCATAAACAAAATAGTTAAAAACCTCAGTTGGAGTAAATTCTACACCATTATTTCCAAAACATTTTTCAATTATAGAATTATATCTTTCTACATCAATACAATCTTTTTCAACTGAATCCAACAAAGAATCAAGAAACATCTGAAATTTTCCAACAAACAAATCTTCAATATTATGTTGGATGCCATTAAAATATTCATCATATAAAGACTTCTTTAATTCTTCATTAATATCCTTTTTGGGCTTTATACAACATTTTTTGGTGTTTAGCGATAATCCATACTCCTTCAATATAGATGAATATTCATTTCTTATTTGGTTATATGCATTATGTAATTCTAATATATTCGTTTCATCTTCAATTAAAATGTACATATCATCAACATAACGTATAATTTTAAAAGCATCAATACAGTCTATTTTCTCGTTAATAAACTTATAAATTCGATCATCAATCTCATCCAAATAAATAACTGTAGATAAAAATGATGAAGCAACACTATTTTCGACAGTTGGAAATCTACCAGAACCACAATATGCTAAAAACTCTTTAATCATTTTTAATTGAGTCGGCGTAAAATTATTTTCTGAAACATTACTTCTTTCATCAATTTTATTCATCAATATATCTAAATTAATATTAGGAAAGAAATTCGTAATATCCGTTTTAATAAAGTATGTGCAATTACATATATAGCTATTAATCAATTTATAGAAATTATCATAATCCACTTTATATTTAGCACGCATGTATTCGTAATTACCTGCATAAAAAGCATCAATATTTACACTTCTTATAGGCTGATAATGATTATGAATTTCCTTACCTATTGCTTGTAAAACTAAATATAGTATTGGAGATAATAAACTAGAATCTCTAAAACTACCATCCCCTTTTTGCAAAAAATTTTCTGATTGGTGCATTGCTTCGGGAAACAATACAAAAGAAGCATTTTTGATATACTTTTCGAAAAATGCTTCACTCATTATATATCTCTCATCAGATTCAGACATTTTTGAAAAAGGAAACCATTGTAGATAAGCCTTTTTACAACCTTTTGACAATCCAAAATACATTTTGCAAACTTGATTCCATGTATCATATGTAATACCAAACATTCTAAACACCCCGCTTAACAAATTAGTTTCCTTTATAAATCTTAATCTCTAAATTTATTCATTATCTGAATATTCTTCAAAATTTTCCACTTGCTCCATCACTTTATTAAATACTTCTGGACTATATTGTGGAGGATAACCGTTCTTCACCAAACAAATTTTAATATCTAATTTTAATTGATTACGGACATTTTGATTGTTCAGCCAATCTGCATAAGAAGATTTCACATCTATGATTTCTTTTACTTTCTTCGCTAAAGATTTACACTTGTCATTAACAACAATACCTCCAACAGTTTTATCTGTTCCATATTCAAAATTATATTGATCTCGAAGTGCAACCAAAATATCATAGAAAGCTTTTTCTTCAAATGTTAATCCAAGTTTTCTAAAGCTCTCTTTATTTTCATTCATTTGTCTAAGAATTTCCAAAGCACGTTCAGTAGCAACTTTTAAAATATCTTCAGACGCTTTTTCTTGCGTTTCTCCAGCTTCTTCTTGAGTCAAATGCTTACGTCTTTCATGATATTCAGCTATTGTCTCTTCCAACATTTTCTGAAATGTCTTAGCCGCTATTTTATTTATTCTAGAATATTCTTTTATTTCCTTACGAAGCATTTTAACTAATATTTCAAGCTTTGTTGCTGGCATTTTTATATCTGACAATTTTTCAAAATATTCAGGAGAAAAAATATCTTCTTCCTCACCAGTTTCAAGAACGCTTTCAACTTTATTATACTTTAATGCTTCTTCAACCATTTTTGAAACTTTGCGATTCATGGTATCTGCATCAACGTCACTAGTACCACTCATTTTACGAACGAAACCAGCAATAGCCATAAAACACTGCGCTAAAGCAGATTCTTCTTCACCTAATTCACCAGATGGTTGGCAAATATCAAAGGCTAATCTCATTCGTTTTACAGTTTTTAAAAAGTATGTCTTTAAAGAAACACTGCGAGAACCTTTATCTCCTGCAACATTTAATGATTCCGTTGATATAAACACATACTCTGCTGCTTTGGCAAGAAGAGTATAACGTCTAATTGGATCACACTCTGGATCTAAAAATGGTGATAAATCAAAATTAATAAATAAAGATTTTAAAACTTCCAATTCTTCTCTAAAAGTTGCTGTTGCCTGTTCTACATCATCACTTGTTGGAGCAACTGATGTATCACCACCATAAACTTTCATAGCCTCACGCATATTATCTCGTATACCTATATAATCAATAACCATACCAAAATCTTTGCCTGGATATTTTCGGTTTACTCGACTAATGGTTTGAATCAACAAATGTTTCTTTAGCGGTTTGTCATTATACAAATATGTAAGACTAGGTACATCAAAACCGGTAATCCACATATCTACTACAATAACTATTTGGAAATTAGATTTTTCTTGTTTAAAAGCTAAATCTAACTCTTCAGAACGCTTATCATTTTTAACGCCACCCAAGTAATCATACATCTCAGGCTCGTCATTACTACCAACGCTAGCTACCATAGCCATAAAAGGCATAGGTTTTAATTTATTTAATTCTTTCTCTGTAACTGCAATACCATCTAAAGCTTTCTTCTCCACAAACCATTCTGGATATTTTTCTTTAAACTTTTTGAGTAATGAATATGCAATCTTTCTATTCGAGCAAACAATCATTGCCTTTTGTATTCTATCTGGATTGGTAGCGCATGACGAAATATAATGATCATGTATATCTACTGCAAGTCTTTCTAATCTAGAAGGTTCACCAATAATCATTTCCATTGAACTCATCGCTTTTTTACTTGCTTCGACATCTTCTTTTGTAGCCCCATCATCGGCACATTTTTTATAATATTCTTCTATTTCCTTTACTTTTTCCTTATCAAGCAACACCTTAGCTATACGAGGATGATACTTAATAGATACAGTTAAACCATCCGCAACAGACTGATCCATTGTATAACGATCAATCTCATCTCCAAATGTTTGATACGTTTCGGCAATTGGTGTTCCAGTAAAGCCAACAAAAGTAGCTTGTGGAAAAGCTTCTTTTAATACTTTCGCATATGGTTTAGAAACCATTGCCTTCATATTTTCATCCGCATCTTTACTAAACTGAATCTTTTTAGAATGCTCAATCTGCGTTCTATGAGCTTCATCGGAAAAACATATAATATTCTGTCGGTCATTTATTAGACCTATTTTATCTTCTTTTCTATCGCAAAATTTTTGGATAGTGCAAATATAGAAACCACCACTTTGTCTTAACCCAAGTTCCTGCCTCAATTGAGCTCTATCTTTCACTATAGAAACTTCGCCTAAATTCAAAAATTCCGTACTCTTGGTAAATAATTTTGCCCCTTGTTTTTGAAGTTCATCCCTATCCACAATCAAAATAATAGTCGGAGAACCTATCTCAGGAATATCTGTACAACGAAGAGCTAATTGTCGAGCTAAAAAAGCCATAGTATAAGTTTTACCACAACCTGTGGCCCCAAAATATGTACCACCCTTACCACTTTTAGAAACAACTGAATCAATAATACTTTGTTTCAATAATCTAGATGCAAAAAATTGTGGATAACGACAAACTATCTCTACTTCATCACTATTGTAAATAGTATCTTGGAAATAAATATAGTCTCTAAAAATTTCTAAAAATCTTTTAGGAGAATAGACCCCTTTTATCATTGTCTCTGTCTCCGCAAAAGGAAGTGTAGAAATTTTATCTCCATCATTTACTCTTCGCCATGCATAGAAATGTTCATATGGTGTACGAACAGTTCCTAATCTTGTTTTAACACCATCTGAAATACAAGCTAAAGGACAATAACGTAAAAGATGCGGTATGTCTCTCCAATAACGAATGTTAATCTGTTCCCATGCATTGTAAACTGTAGCATTAACATCTGCAGGATTTTTTAGTTCAATAACACAAAGAGGCATCCCATTTACATATAACAATACATCAGGTCTACGAGTTGATTTTTGTCCATGGTTTGTATATTCAACAACAAGTTGATTAACCACTTTAAAAACATTATTCTCAGAAATATCAAAATCAATAAGAGGAACCATTTTTGTGACACCATTCTCTGGAGTAAATTGAATACCATCAACCATCCAACCATAAACTTTATGTAATGTCGCAAAATCACTCTCAGCACCAACTAATCGAACACTATCATAAATTTGAGTAACTTCATTATCTGTCAAATCAGGATTGGTCTGACAAATAAAAGTTTTAAAATCCTCTTCAATCAACACATCCCTTTTAGTTATACGAGAAACATTATTACCACATAAATATTGCCACCCCTCATTTTCTAAAAAACCAATAAAAGCATATTCATATTGTGATTCACAATAATGACCATTGTAATTTTCTAATCCAGGCATTGACTACACCTCCTTTGTTTTTCTCCCTTCATCAAGAGATCCTTTAATCAGTATTGGACATATATCTTTAATTTGTGATTTAAGTTTGACATTAATACTTTTTCGTTCTTTATATATTTTATAAACATTTACTATTGATTGTTGAACATTTTTACTGGCAATTGGAATTTTAACTTTAATTAAATCATCCCATGTAAATGTTTCTCTTGCTGAACCCCAGGAATGAAAACGGGCATATCTATCAAACTCAGGTCTATTAAAAAACATCACTAAGTATTCTGGTAACACAATTTCTTCATCTACAGAAAATACCTCATTTACTGATGTAACGACAATATCTTTATCCGTGTCATTAAATGCATTACAAAAAACCTTTTCATTGTGTGTTGTTTGTACAAAACTGATTTGACGAGGTTTAACAATTTTATAATTTGATAATTCATCTTTATTTACTTTTGAAGTAGGTTCTCTAAATTCTTTCGTAGTGCTGACACCCATAACATTTTTTGACCCATTTTTACCATTTCTTATATCTTCTCGTTTTAAGTATGGACCTATAACTTTACAAGGTATATTATGCTTTAATTCTTCAATATAAGCATCACAAACAAGTTTTAAATCATCTAAACCACGTTCATAGCATCTTTGGTTTTCAATCATAGCATTATAAATGTCTACATATTTTTGCTGTATCTCTATTGTCGGTAGTTCAATATCTACATTAATAAAATCATCCCAAGTCATTCCATCGCGTACAGATCCATCAGTGTTAAACCAAAAGAATCTATCTCTTTCATCAGATTTAAGATATAAAAAGAAGTATTCACTAATGAGTTCACAATTCGTTTTGAATTTAAACACTTGATATGCAGGACTAACAATTTTATTTATTTTAGAGTGATTATATGCTATTGGTAAAACTACATCTCTACCAACATGCATCAAATTACATGCAAAATAGCCAGGTGGAACAATTTTATATTTACTGGTATCACTACCAACTTGATTTGAAGGTTCAAAAAATTCTTTGTCTTTATTAACTCCAGAAACTTGATCATTAGTTAAATTAGGAATATTACATTTTTCAGAATATAATTCTATATATTTACCTAACTTGATTTTAGTCAATGCCATAACCAATACCTCTAAATGCATCTTCCAACATTTGTTGAGATTTCTTTTCTTGCTTCATTAATTCTTGCATTTCCAGTTGGATACGAGCCATTTCTTTGTCGTAGTCAATGTCTAGATCATGATCAATAAATTCGATATATTTACTTGGTGTTAATGTCCAGCCTTTGCTTTCTATTTCTTCAACACCAACACTTCTATAAAGTTCAGGTACTTCATAATTTGTTCCGTCTGTACCTACACTTTCCCAAGTGTGATAAATATCTGCTGCATGCTCAATTTGATCTTTTACTAAACGAACTTTCTTTTTACTTTCACCTTTTACTGGGTTTTCTGTCCATTGACGCAAATCCATAAACAAAATTTCATTTTCTCGATTACGAAGATTTCTTCTATGATATGTTCCACCTTTTTTATTTTGATTTAAAATCCATAGTGTAACACTGATATCTGTTGTAATAAATAATTCTCTAGGAAGCACAATGATTGCTTCCACCTTATCTTTTTGAATTAATCTTTTACGAATCTCTAAAGTATCACTATCATTTAATGCACCGTTCGCAAGTAAGAATCCAGCAACACCAGATGTTTTCTTCAAATGTGACAAAATATGAAGAATCCATGCATAGTTCGCATTACTTGCTGGTGGAGTTCCATAATCTGCCCAACGAGCATCATCTTTTAAGTTATCATCATACCATCCCTTTAAATTGAAAGGTGGATTAGCCATGATGTAATCAAAATATAATCCTTTATGTAAATCATTTGTAAAAGAAGAATCATTCGTACTACCAAGATTATGGCTAATACCTCTTAACGCCAAATTCATTTTGGCTAGACGATATGTAGCTGCTTCTTTTTCTTGCCCATAAATATTGATTCCATTTAAATTCCCTTGTTTTGATTTCACTAATTCAGCACTTTGAATAAACATACCACCAGAACCACATGCAGGATCGTATAAAGTCCCTTCATAAGGCTCAACCATTGCGGCAATTAACTGTACCACATCATGTGGAGTGTAAAATTCTCCTTCTTCTTTTGTTGCATTTACGGCAAATTCTTTTAGAAAATATTCATATACTCTACCTATTAAATCTTTTTCTTCACCAAAAGTTTTATGACTAATTTTATCTACTTCATCAACAATTTTCTTGATGTCATTTGCAGCTAAATTTCGAGTTGTAAATGTACCTTGAATAAAACATCCTTTTAATTGTGGATCTTCTTCCTCTAATCTTCTTAAAGCAGTATCTAATGCTACATTTAATTTCGGTGCAGAAGTATTTCTGATTGTTGACCATCTTGCTTCAACCGGTAAATTATACGTACCGTCCGCAAAAGAAGCATCATCAAAGAACGCTGCCCTTATATTTTCATCATCTGGATCCAGTCCTTGCTCAATTAGTGTTTTACGTAAATTTTCAATTCCATCATCATACTTTTCTCCAATAAAACGTAAAAATACAAGTGTAAGCATCATATCTCTTTTTTCAAAAAATGATCCCGAGTTACGCGCTGCACGTAAGTAATCTCTACAATTAAACAATATACTATCTATATTTAATGCTTTTTCTGCCGTTTTTTTCTTAGCCATATAAAAAATCCTTTCCAATCAAATCTGATATTAAAATAAATACCATATCTTATGTCAAAAAATTCAAAATAAATGAATTTTTTATTAATTTATTCTAAATAAATATATATTTTCACTCCATTGACATACTGTTATTATACCATTAGAACCTACACTTTACACTCCCACAAAGCTAATATTGCTATATATAAAGTTATTATCTATCTTTCTTGCATTAAAATTTATAACCATTCGTTAATCATTACATATATTAAAAAAACATAAATAAAAAAGGAACATCACTGTTCCAATACTTCAATATCTGCAATATCATCTATTTGTATTTGAATATTCTCTTTAAAATATAACACCTTATTCAATTCATCTATACGCTTAAAAGATAAAACTCTATTTAGGTACTTACCACCACTTTTTGTCTTATCCTTTTCAAAATAAGTGATTCTGCATTTCGATTTCAAATTTATCAATTCAATGATTTTCTCATTGATTTCAAGCTTTTCTTCATTTGATAAAATGCGTTTTGTTTGAGTTATCCTTTCTTGCTCCAATATTGCCTCTTTATGACCAGTTAAAGCTGCAAAAGGCGCAAATTGAGCAGCACGATCTAACATCGACATCTTTGGATATTTACTTTTAGGACGATCCATTGTATACCATCTTTCATCCATTATGCCTTATGCCCTCCAATCTGCTCATTTCTTTCTTTGGCCTTGGCACCCTTCTCAAAATCCGTTCCCTTTAAAATTGAATTTTTGCCATACTTATTCTTTATTTTTAAAGTCACCTTTTGAAGATCCTTTTCCTTCTTTAATTCTTCTTCATCCACATTTGAAAATAAATCCACCTGTTCAAAACCACGATTCTTTTCATCTATCACTTCAATAGCCGCCACATTGATTCTTCGCACCAATAAACTAGAATTCACAAACCGATCATATACATCCAATATATTTTGAATTAGAATTGAATTCGCATTTGTCTTTTGAGGTAAATGAACAATTTTATGTAAGCTTTTCGGCAAGACTCTCCCATAAAAATCAACCATCGTTTCACCTGTATATGCTTCATTTGTTTCATAACCAATTGTTAGAACCACTTTATTTGTCACCAAATGCTTATCAACCAAACTTAAAGCTAAAGATTCCACCATTTCCTTTACTAAAATCTTAACCTTTTCTTTTTCATATCCACAAGATAAGACTTGACCCGAACCTATACTATTCTTTTCCGGTTTATACGCCTTAATATCTTCCATTGTACAAGGCTCATATCCCCAGGCATGATCAATTAATAGTTCGGCATTTACACCAAATGTTTTAAACAAAACATCCTCATGTTCTAAGCTAAAGGCACAAAGCTTACCCATGGTATCAATACCTAGTTTATGCAATCTTTTCTCATACCCTTTTCCAACACGCCAAAAATCGGTCAAAGGCTTATGATTCCACAACAATTTACGATACCTATACTCATTTAAAGCCGCAACACGAACCCCATTTTCATCTGGATCTTTATGTTTGGCCACAATATCCATCGCCACCTTGGCAAGATACAAATTCGTACCAATACCTGCCGTAGCCGTGATACCAGTTGTTTCATAAATATCTAGAATCATTTTCATTGCGAATTCTTTTGGTGTTAATTGATACGTATTTAAATATGGCGTCGCATCAATAAACACTTCATCAATAGAATATACATGAATATCCTGACTTGAAACATATTTCAAATAGATATTATAAATTTGTGTACTGATATCCAAATAGTATTTCATTCTTGGAGGTGCAATTAAAAAATCGACTTCAAATCTAGGATTCCGCTTTAAAATTTCATCATCTGCTGATTTACCATCAAAACGCAAAAACCCCTTTTTCCTTTGGGCATTCACGTCTCTTACCTTTTGATTCACCTCAAACAAACGACACCTTCCACCAATTCCATACTGCTTTAAAGAAGGCGATACAGCCAAACATATTGTCTTCTCAGTTCTTGAAGCATCCGCAACAACTAAATTTGTAGTTAAAGGATCCAATCCTCTAGAAACACATTCACAAGAAGCATAGAAAGACTTTAAGTCGATTGCCAAATAAATCTTTGACTTCATGAACGCGTAATCTTTTTAAGAAGACCATTTAACTCATCCAATCCAGAAGTCACTTCATGCAAGGCACTTCTTAATGTAGGAATCATCTGTTTCAACTCTTCTTTTGCAGCTTTTTTTGCTTTTTTCTTTTGATATTTCTTTACCATATTTATTATATTCATCTTTAAAACTCCAATCGCATTTGATACCAAACTACACCACCATGAACACTTGAGGATACACCCTCATTTTTAAATCCAAACTTACTATAGTAAGGCACCAATCTATCTTTACAAGTTAACACTAACCCTTTTCGTTTTTCTTGTCTAGCCAAATCAATCATCGCATTCATGATCTTAGCGGCATAACCATTCCTTTGATAATCCGGCAACGTATTTAATCCAAATATCATTTGCCAGTCCCCATTTTCATCATGCATCGAAGCATCACTATACATTTCATCCGTTAAATCCCTATGATTTGTACAAAAGCCATCGATAAAACTAATCAATTGGTTTTTTTCGAACAATAAAAGAAAATGATTCGCATATACATTTAATCTTTCTTGAATCTCTTTTGAAGTCGCTGCTTCATTGGGTGGAAAACAAGTTGCTTCTACCTTAGATAATATTTCTGCATCTTCAATCGTTCCTTTTCGAATCATGAAATCACCTCGCAGGTATTATACCAAAAAAGAAGTGATTACTCACTTCTTAACGCCTCTACAGGATCTTTTTTACTTGCGATCTTGGATGGAATCAATCCTGCAAGAATCGTTAATACTAAATCAATGAAAATCAAGAATACAGCTCCATTGACTGGTAACTTGGCAATATGCGAAACACCTGTCATATTCTCAACGACCACACTAATTGGAACATTCAATACTAAAGTAATTAATATACCTAATACACCACTAATCAATCCAATAATGAATGTTTCTGCATTAAATACACGCGTAATATCTTTCTTGCTGGCACCAATGGAGCGTAAGATACCAATCTCTTTTGTACGCTCCAATACAGAAATATATGTAATAATACCAATCATGATGCTTGATACAATGAGTGATACAGATACAAAGGCAATCAAGACATAACTTATGATATTTACAACACTTGTTACTGAACTTAACATCGTACCAATAAAATCATTATATGTGATCACATTGCTCTTTATCTGCTTCTTATTATAAGAAGTAATCAAATCACCCAATTTTTCTTTTCCATCAAAACTTGATGCATATAAAGAAATCTTTGTCGGAGTTGAATAATCTACAACACCAAGTTTAGTCAAATTCGAATCATACGTCGCATTGATATTTTCATTATACGTATTCATGTAATTCATCAATTCTTCTTGCGACATACTAGAAAGCTGCATCATCTGCTCATTTGTAAGATTTGACATACTCATCTTTTGACCTGAAGCAAACTCAGTCTGTGTAAAAATATTGATATTTGGATTTGCCTTTTGTTCTTTTACAATTTGAGCATTCTCCGTTTTGGAAGTTACATACTCTTCCATAGCCTTTGTATAATACACACCACCCATTGTTGGTTGTGAAACGGTAGATTCACTTGGCTTAATAATTCCAACCACCTTAATTTCAGGACTCTTCGAAACAACATCCTTCATATACGATTCATTTTCACTTTGGTTGATCCATAAACCATTTACCTTTTGATATAAATCACTATTTAAAACCAATCTAAACTTCAAATTTAAGATATCATCCACACTATACGATTCTAGGTTTGTCTTTGAAATCTTGTCCGTCTCTCCATTTAAAATCTTTTGATAATTCTTAACCAATTCATCCTGATCTAACAATCCCAAAGAATACAGTGCATAATCTGTTATCTCATTATTTTCATCAACCTCTAAAACCACCTCATTATAGTTTGTTGGCCACTTACCTTCGACAAGCTGATATTCATCATCTCGAAGCTTTTTCGATTCGGGTAAAGAAAGCCACACTTGATCATTGGTCATTGAGCTTGAATCCATAAATTGGGATTGCAGAGACATCATATCCGACATGCCTAATTTATCTAATAAACCATTTGGCGATACCTGCACTAAACCAGAATCTGTATTCTCATTATAAACCTGAAGATTTAAATTATAATCATACTCAATTGCCTTCGCTGTCTTTCTAAATTCTTTACCCTTACTACTTTCAATATACGATTTAAAAGCTGATAGATTATTCTTTTTTGAACTCGATAAAGATTCTAATACATCCTCCACGTAAGGACGAGAATAGATTTTAGAATCCTTATGTTCTTCTGTCTTTTTCTTCATGCCCATCATCGTTGTCATTAATGTAGACATATCACTTGAATTAGCCTGAATCTCAATCAGATAACTGGCCATTGTATCATTTTCCATTTGATCAATATACGACTGCATACCATGCGATAATGACATGATCAAAGCAATTCCAATAATACCAATGCTTCCGGCAAAAGATGTTAAAAATGTACGTGCCTTTTTTGTCATTAAATTATTTAAACTTAATGAACAAGCCATTTTAAAAGACATGCCAGGTCTTTTTAACACACTCGTATCCACATTCATTTCTTGTTCATTAAAAGGATTAGAATCCGATACTAAAGAACCATCCTTTAAACGTATAATTCGACTCGAATATTCATCTGCCAATTGCGGATTATGCGTAACCATAATGACAAGCTTATCTTTAGAGATTTCCTTTAAGATCTCCATAATTTGCACACTTGTTGTACTATCCAAAGCACCGGTTGGCTCATCGGCCAAAATAATATCTGGATTATTGACGATAGCACGGGCAATCGCCACACGCTGCATTTGTCCGCCCGACATCTGGGTTGGCTTTTTATGAATTTGATCCGAAAGTCCAACTTTATTTAAAGCCTCTATAGCTCTTTTTCTTCTTTCCTCTTTATTGACTCCCGTTAGTGTTAAAGCTAATTCTACATTACTTAAAACACTTTGATGCATGATTAGATTATAAGATTGAAACACAAAACCAACCTGATGATTACGATATGTATCCCAGTCTTTATCACAATAATCCTTTGTACTTTTTCCGTTAATAATTAAATCCCCCGAAGTATAATGATCCAAACCACCAATAATATTTAGAAATGTAGTCTTGCCACATCCACTCTGTCCAAGTATTGAAACAAATTCATGTTCACGAAAAGAAAGTGATACACCTTTTAATGCATGTACAATTTCATCTCCTGAAAAATAATCTTTTATAATATTTTTACATTGAAGCATAAAAAGCCCTCCATATTTTCTTAATTATAGAAAATTATCTCTTGATTTTTCAATCGACTGATTTTAACATATTGTTACGAAAGCAACAGGTGTTGATTATGAACAGAAAAATACAAATGACAAAAAGATTCATTCGTCTAGCTTTATTTGAATGTCTAAAAGAAAAAGACATCAATAAGATTACCATTTCTAGCTTATGTGAAAAGGCTGATATCAATCGTTCAACCTTCTATAAGTATTATGGCAGTCAATATGATGTCATTAAAGAAATGGAGCAAGAAGTCATTCAATTGATCAACGAACAATTAAATGATCAGCCAAAAGAAACTTCTTTTATTCAATTACTCCAATTTTTAAAATCCAATAAAGAAACCATCAAAATCTTTTTTGAATGCAATGTCGACAATGAATTTCCTAAACAAGTTCTAGCACTCGATTCCATCAACAATCAGCTTGAACAAGTCTCACAAAACGATCCATACATCAAAAATTACATCCTTTTTGGATCTTTGGCAACCATCCAACAATGGATCGATGCAGGATGTATTGAATCTTGTGAAGAAATTGCGAATATCATCAACAGTATTGTAGATAAATTAGTACGTTAATCAAGAACACGGTTTTTGTATACTCGAATTGAAATCAGCATGGAAATAAAATATAGAATAAAACTTGTAATCAATAAACCTACACTAAACATAATAGGATCTAATGTGTTTAATAACGATTCAATCGATTGAAAGAATTTAGGAATAAATTGATTTAAGAAAGCGAATAAGAAGGTACATCCAAACACCACCACAAACAATACAATTCTTCCTTTTTCGTTGCCTTCCTTTAATTGAAAAGGCAAAGATAAAGCTAACAACAACAAAGCGGTTGATAAGATTATAAGTGTTTCCATGAAGCCATTTTTACTAAAACAACCTAATATTGTGACAAGCACAAAACCAATCCCTGTAATAATCAAAGAAAACAAATATTTTTCTTTCACATAATCCGATTTAGAAATGGGTAAAGTAAATAAAGTCTTTAAGCCGTGATTGGCTTCATCATACGAAATTGTAGATAAGCTTAATATCGCAAGAACCATCAAGATATAACCTGTCGCAAATGAAATATCATTTATCCCACCAATGATTCCAATGAACAACATAAACAATATGACTTTCTTACTTTTTATCATCAACAAGAAATCTTTGACTAACAATCCCTTCATACAGTTTCCCCCTTGATCATATATTCCATCAAATCATCAATATGTGCTTTTTCAATGACTAGATTTGGATAGTTTTCTACATAAAATTGTCTTTCATTTGTAAGATAAGTCGAACCTATCTTTTTTAATACATAGCTTAAATCCACAGTTTCATCTACACCCTTTAATAATGCATAAGATTCTAGATCCTGTTCTTGCAGAATGATTTTTCCTTTTTCAATAAAGTAAAATTCATCACACAAACCCTCCAAATCACTTGCGATATGCGAGCTAATCAATATAGAAGCCTCTTCATTTTGTTCCATATAATCCCGCAACAAATCTAATACTTCATTTCGTGCAATCACATCTAAACCACTCGTTGGTTCATCTAACAATAATATTTTCGCATGAAGACTTGTCGCAATAATAATCTTCAATTTTGAAAGCATACCTGTAGAATATTCTTTTAATGGTTTCTTTGGATCCAATTCAAATCGAGAAATCATAGAATTAAAATAATCACAATTAAAATGTTTATAGGAATACATTAGAATCTTTTTAATTTCAAGAACATTTAAAACCAAACTAAAACTCGAATCATTCCATACGACCCCAATTTCTTCTTTATTCGCTTGATTTGTATGTTTATCATCATCTTCAATCAAACCAAGATACAATTTAAACAAAGTGGTCTTGCCAGAACCATTTCGACCAATCAAAGCCGTAATTGTACCTGGCTTTAATTCAAGGTTGCAATCCAATTTAAAATCATTATATGTCTTTACAAACCGCATACTATTATTCCTCCATCAAGATATCAAATAAATCTCTAATTTCATCCTTTGATAAATCATAAGATTTCGCTTTATCCAGTATCTTCTCTAAATCCTTTTGAATTTCAATTACACGCTGCTCATGTACCAAGCCAGGATTTACCCCCAACACAAACGAACCCTTACCTTGAACCGTTCTACATAAACCATCCGCTTCTAAAATGTCATATGCTTTTTTAACAGTTAATGCCGATATTTTCAATTCTTTTGATAGACCACGAACACTCGGTAAAGCATCTCCTTCTTTTAACTTACCATCCACAATATTTTGTTTCACTTGATTCACAATCTGTTCATAAATGGGAATCATTGAACTATTATTGATAATAATCATTGTATCACCTTCTATATAACAGTGTATAACAGTGTATATCACTTGTAAAGAAAAAAATTAGGATAAAACTATCCTAATTCAAATGTCATCGTTAACGTCAACTTCTCGTAATTTTTATACATCTATACAAAAAACATCCCGTTGTGCT